>JAEIGA010001501.1_pt1 | contig 36483 bp, 47 predicted proteins | sample 9270691 | NCBI WGS metagenome assembly JAEIGA01 (sample SAMN17057246, study PRJNA624740) | gut metagenome | biome: biome; isolation source: fecal sample | host: Bos grunniens | place: China: Xizang | collected 2019
CTCGAAAGGGGCACAGGCTCTCAAAATTCCACTTACCAATGGATAACACCCGCGTAAATACTAGACTTGCGGCGTTATGTAACATTTCACATAATACGCAGTCGCTTTTCTATAAAAACAACCGAATTAAATTCAAAATGACAAAAGAAAATATAACCACGTCAGAAATAGAACGGCGCACAAAAATTGCAAAAATGTTACAATTAGAACTCGCCGTCGAAAAAGATTCGCTTGCGCTTGAGGACAAAAAGCGCAACCTTTGCCGCATCGATCTTGCGCTTGACGCTTTTGATGATTTTCTGAAAGACTTCGTGCAAATGATGTTTCAATTCCCCGACTTTGTTCAATCTGTATATCCCGAAGGAAATCCTGAACAATATAAACGCATTCAAGATTTTATTGATGATAATATACAAAGACTTGCTCAAAAGCGCATCCATCTAGCACTTGAAAGCACACGTGAAGAATGCGAGGCAGCAACAGAAATAAAAAATGAGTCTATCAGAAAGGCCGTTAAAATCAGAAAAGCCGATAAGGGGTAAACAATGGAAATATTAAACACTGGTATAAAATATAAACAGGCCCCATTACCTTTCGTGGGCCAAAAGAAAAGATACATTAAACAATTTCAGAAAATTATAAACAGGCTTCCACATGGTGCACGTGTGTTTGATGTGTTTGGCGGTTCTTCATTATTGGCGCGAATAGCAAAAGACACAAGGCCAGATTTAGATGTTATCACAAATGATTATGAGCAATTATATAGAAACCGGCTTGCGGTTGTCGATGATACAAATAGAGTATTGAGAGAGCTTTGGGAAGCTGGCGCATACAGAGATAACAATGAGTATTCAAGATATGACGCAGAAACCGAAAACAGACTAAAAGAAATCGTTAAAACCGGGAAAGATGAAATCACATGTTTACAACAAATTTTTACAAAAAACTCCTCTTGTACCATTCGGGCTGTTTGTCGAACGGTACCATACGACGTTAATTTGTGCGCTCATTGGTATGATGGTTTAACCGTTTTAAACTCAAACATAGAAAAAGATATATACAAAACTGATGTGTATATTTTGGATCCGCCATACAAGAAGGATGGATTCAGGGAAAAAATAAATGTGTACTCAAAAACAAAGATCATCTTTGCACGTGAATTCTGTGCAGAGTGTATTACAAATGGCCGAAAAATAATACTATTCGACGAAGTTGGATCGGACTTGATCGAGCTGTTCACAAAGGCAAACCGTGGAAATTTTGACGCATACATACCAACGTCAGTAAAAGGATGCTTTGCAAAGGACATGATGATAACAAATATCGTGGAGTAAGAAATGATAGATGATTCAAGAATGTATCAGATACCAATTTTTAATATAAAACCGCGTGTATCGGTTGCGCAATGGGCGTGTGATAACAGATACATGGATTCTACAAGTGCAATGTTTTCTTATGCGCAGACGCCATTTTTTGAACTTCCTGCGACATACATGTCAGATATTGCGGGCACAGGGTGCGTCATCTTAAAGACACCGGCACAGGTTGGGAAAACAGAAAGCATACTAAATCTTTTCGGATGGGTGTGCGAGTATGACCGCGCAAATACAATGCTGGTTTTGGACACACAAAAGAGCGGCGAAAAGATGAGTAAGAATAGAATTCGCCCGTTTTTGCGGGATACGTGCGGAATAAATAACCCAAATAATACAAAAAAGAACCCTGATAAATCAAATAGCGTCTTAAATATAGGATTGGGGCGCGGTGCAAATCTATTAATTTGTAGTGCAAAAAGTGCATCCGATTTAAGATCTACACCGGTAAAATATCTATTAATGGATGAGCTGGACGCATGGCCCACGGAGTTACAGGGCGAGGGAGATCCGGTTCAGCTTGCGTTGCAAAGACAGATGCGATTCCGTGGAATGGCTGTTATGACATCTACTCCAACTGGTGTTGATGGAAGGATTTATCAGCAATACCTAATCGGCACACAACAATCGTGGTGTGTACAATGCGAATGCGGCGAGCTGTTACCATGCCGGTGGGATGATATCATTTTCACATCTGACACACCGCACACTATATGCCAAAAATGTGGAACTGTTTTGTCTGAAATCGACGTAAAGCGTTTACCTCATGTGTACACACAGCCTAAGAATGAAAACCCGTACAAAGACGAATACAATCGCGTGTGGCGGTCGTTTGAAATCTTTGGTACTTTGTGTCATGAATTTTATTCATGGGATGGGTTAAAAAGGCAGGAAATGGCCGCACTTGCCCTGGGTGAGTCATCGTATCAGAGCTTCAGGAACACAAGGCTTGCTGAAATATACAAACCAATGGGTGACATAGAAATAGAGCGAAGCGAGCTAATGAAATCAACGCAATCACAATATATACCTTCTGAATGTATCCCCGAAGATATAGCTTTTATTGTTTTGGGCATCGACACTCACGATTCTTGCCTATACTGCGAAACCGTCGGATTCAGCGGCGATCTAAAAAGACAATACGGTTTAGACTTCAGGATTTTGCCAGGAGATCCGGACGAGAAAGAGTGTTGGGCGTTACTTGATGCGAGATTTGCAGATGTATATACAAAAGCAGATGGAAAAAAGATAAAGCCTTGCTTTGCATTCTGCGATAGCGGCGGCCATAGGTCAACTGCGGTGTATAGGTATTCCATAAAAAATCGCAGACTTATACCAGTAAAAGGTTTTGCGACAAACGATTCAAGAAGGCCTGACCCACTCGTTGGAGATTTCAAGAAGATGAATATTGGCGGGGGGCTTAAAGGCAAAATAAATGTATTAATGCTAGGCGTAAACGCTGGCAAAGATGCACTAGCAGCGGCAGAGCTTGCAACGATTTCCGGAAATCAGCGCATGTTTTATCCTTCCGAATTTGGATACAACGCTGAATATTTCTCTGGACTTTTGAGTGAAAAAAAGATTGACGGTAAATGGGTCGCACCAAAAAAAACGCTATTCAATGAACCCCTTGATTGTCGCATATATGCGATGGCTTGCGCTGAATATTACCTCAAAAAATATTATTCAACAGGGAAAGACGATGGCGGAAAAGTTATATCAAATGTTAATCCAAAAGAAACCGAACCCGCCGCGCCACAGGAAACACAGGAAACAAAAAGCAATCCTGAAGGTGTACAACAACAACCGCCCAAAAAAGAACCCGTAAAAAATACAAAAAAAATATTCAAACATATATAAATTTTCTTTGTATATATATATAAAAGGTTGTATATATATTAATAGGAGGTAATGAAATGCCCCAATATATCTATACAACAAAAAGACAAATGTTATTAGAGGAGCGAAGGGCCTTATCCGAAGCCATAACGGCGGCCTATGACGCTTTAACAGGTTTGATTAACGGTGATATTCAAAGCTACAATCTAGGTACTTGGAGTATATCAAGAAACAAACCAGACCTTGATAAACTGCGCGGCTGGCTTAATGATGCGCGCATTCGTATAGATGAAATTGACAATATATTATCAGGGCGCAGCGCCCGTAAAGTCTCAACATGCGTCTATCAGAACCCACAGAATGTAGGTTGGTGGAGGCTTTAAACAATATGCTTTTAAACGGAATTAATATATTTAATCAGGGATACGGCGGCGCAGGCGGTAGCACAACTTCGCAAGCGCTCGCAGGATTCAATTCATGGTCAGGAACCGCAACCGGTGATTTATATACACGACGCATTCTTGTATCACGTGCACGACAGCTCGCAATTTCGCAACCAATGGCGGCAGCCGTAATCGATAGAATGACGGGCGGAATCATTGGGTCTGGATTGAAATATTTAGCGCCTGATACATCTGATTTCATCGACGATAGTATTTATACAACGCTTTCAAAGTGGATATCAAAGCGGTTTAAACTCGCTTCACACCTTCACGAACTGGATTCACAAGGCGTTTTAAACTTTTTCCAGATGCAAGAACTCGCTTGTAGAAATTGGCTTCTTTCAGGTGATGTCTTTTTTGTAAGATATAAAGATAAGTGGAGATGTGTTGAATCTGATAGAGTAATCACGCCTTGTTTAATGGCTGATATCTCTGAGTATACTGGAATTTATTACAATCCAGAAACATGTAATCGTGTTGTTGATGGCGTTGAAATTGATACAACTGGAAAACCAATTGCATACTGGATTTTAAAGGACTATCTCACCACGCCATTAATAGAATCGATGGATCAGATTGAGAGAATACCTGCTTATGATCCGGATGGTTTTAAAGTTGTATTGCATTTGTATAAGCCTGTAAGGCCTGACCAATACAGGGGCATCCCCATTCTTGCGGATATTATAGAATCCTTGCACAACTTGAGAAATTACACGCAGGCCGAACTTCAGGCCGCGCAATTTCAGAGCGCAATTTGGGGCTTTTTGACCTCTGAAAATCCTACGTATGACGAAACGGACGCTTTGAGCGCCGCAGAACTTGACGCTCCTATAAATACCGGAAAAGAAGTCGAAGAAGGTCAAGTGACAATGCAGATTTCAAGCGAAAATGCAGATAATATTAATACAAATATTCTGTATAATCGCATATATCCAGAGCCAAAGCGCATTTCAGCAGGCCAATTTATGCATCTTAAAGCCGGGGAGGATGTCAAATTCTTACAAAGCACACATCCAAATAACAATTATCAGGGGTTTATGAATGCGCATAACGGCGCAATTGCAAGCGCCGTAGGTATTCCGAGGCAAGTTCTGGAATGTATTTATGATGGGACTTATGCAAGTGCGCGTGGTTCCGTACTTGAAGCAAATAGGACGTTCAAAAATTATAGATCTTTCTTTATTGACGCATTTGTAAAGCCTGTTTTTGAGCGTTTTGTATATGATTCACTCAAAGATAATACATTCTTCTCACAACGTGCGGAGAGTATAGCAGCGGCAATGTCCGTTGAGTCTATCTGGCAAGCCCCAATTGCACTTTGCTTAGATCCTGCGAAAGAGCTTGACGCGTGGAACAAAGCGATATCATTGGGCCTCGTTGATAGAGACGAAGCCGCACAAGCGTTATATGGCCATAAAGCAACGGGGAGCGTGGATATAAATGAGACTAAAGATTATATCTGATATAGATTCTGAACTACTTCAATATTTATACAACGCATTTGAAGAACTCAAAGGCTCAAATGATAATCAGGTAGATATTGATATCACCTCATACGGCGGAGATGTTTTTGCAGGTATTGCCATTTGTGAAAAGATAAAGGAGTTTCAAGAATTAGGTTATAAATTCAGCGCATATATTTACGGCGTAGCCGCAAGCGCAGCCGCAGATATTGCGCTGTGTTGCGATTATGTAGAAATGGCAGAAAGTTCATCCATAATGGTTCATTCTGCATATCGCCTGGATGGTAAAAAAGATAGGGGGCTTGAAATTGCAAACGCATTTCAGCTCGCAACTATACAACGCCGTAACCCTGGATTTAATCCGTCTGAACTCAAATCTGATAAGTGGTACACCGCATACGAAGCCCTTGAATCTGGCCTTGTAGATGGTGTTTTTAACGTTTCTACAAACGATATTTTCAAAGAAGCCGCAATGCTATCACAAAGATACATTGCACAAAAGAATAATACAATTCCTACTCAGGAGGTTAAAATGGAAGAGGAAAAAAAAGAAATCATTGAAAAACAGAAAGAAGTAGCAGAAGATCAAATCGATGTCAGCGATTTGATTGAACGCATTTCAGAGCGCTTAAAATTCATCGAAGATCGCCTTGATAGAATCGAAAAAGGCGGCGAAAATGCTGAATGTGGACGTGAAGAACGACAGGCAAAATTCAAAGCATTGTATGACAAATTGGGCGCCATTTGTTCACCTGCGCAGCGTCCAGAACCAAAAATTGTACAAAAAGAAACAACGCCAGAAGAAGATCTTCAGCGTATGAATGCAAAGTATCCGAATTTGGCTGACATTGCCGCGAAACTTGACCGATAAAGGAGGTGAATAATATGGCTGGAACTATTTCTGTGTATGATACAATTGCCCAGGCGAAAACAGTTTTACTGGAAAATAAACGCCCAGAACTCCTTCAGGAACGTTATTTTCCTACCGATGAACCGCTTGATCTATTTGAAGGTGAGAAAGTATTATTTGATTTGGATCAGGGTGATTTGAGGTCAGGTGCATTTGTTAAATGTGGTTATGTAGATGGAAATACTACAACGATGTTTTCAAATGCAGTCACACCGCCTCGAATCGCTGATAAAGATAGTATTAATCTTTGTAACGACCGTGATCGTGTTATTTTTGAGCAGCTTTGCCGCGCACAAGGCGTGCTAAATCCTTCTCACGCTGACGCACAGGAGGCATTACTCAGAATTAAAGGGATGCGGGTAGTAAATAGATCCGCAAGAGGAATTGAAATCTTGTGCGCAATGCTTCTGCAGAATAACGCAATCCAGTTTACAATGGACACCTCACCAACTGATTCAACGCCCGTTACCATCGATGTTGAATATTTTGATTCTGGCACTGAGCTTGCGCCAATCGAAAATCCGCAAATGTATAAACCAGCGGCAAATTGGGGAGAAACAGGCGCGACTCCTTATGATGATGTTTGCGCAATGGTTCGCACACTTGTACAAAACGGCGGACGCGCAGAAGATCTTTTGATGAGCGAAACGGCATGGTCTTATCTGTATGCTGACATGAATACGAAGGGGTTGTTAAATTCACAAATCCACTATACAATTCTTGCAAACGGCGAAGTAAAAGACCTTTTCAGCGCAGAGATCAAAGATGCGAAATGCGTGGGTCAGGCTCAATTTAACGGTCATGTGCTGAATCTCATTGTATACAATGGCGCATATAAAAATGCAAACGGTGTAATGACGCAGTATTTACCTGCAGACTTTGTTTGCGTGCTCGCCCCCGGATGCGGTCATACAATTTGCGGCGCTGTGTGTCTGCCAAACCTGGCAGGAATGCTTACAGATGGCGCTCCTTCGATTGTACAAAAGGTCGGTAAATTCATTGTGTCAAAAATTGTAGATCCGTACACAGGTGTTGTTGAAATTCGTTGTGAATCTCGCCCATTGCCTGCGCCTTATCACATTTGGGGTTGGATCACACTGGGTGATGCAGATCAAGAAGTAGATCCTGGTACCTAGGGGGATATATAAATGCAGCGATTAAGTGACATTGTAGATCGTGATTTGAAGCAAATCATTAATGTTTTTATGGACTTTACGCAAGAAGTTACAATTCAGTGCGGATCTATAAAAAAGACATTAAATGCTTCTTTGCAATCGGATGTTATACAAATGACCTCCGACGTATCACCGCTTAATGCTTACACTTTGTCGCTGTATTATATCGAGCCGAACGACGCAGAATTTAACAACTGTATGAGAAAAAACGCCATTATATTTGTGGATGGCATTTCATACAGAATTGTTGATTCAATACTTGTGAAAGGATTAAGAACGTTATCGCTTGAACGACACGGGGGCCGGTGATGTATTCCGTTGTAACACTAACAGAATCAATCACAGATGCGCTCAAATCGAAGTTGAATGATATAACCATTCGCTTTAAAAGCAGCGCAGAAACGGACGAATACAGCGAATCAAAGCCGCATGTCTACGCGTGGACTTATGACGACTTAGTAGACGGTATGCCACTAAACACCCCGTCCGTTCTTGTACAATTGATTTCTGTTAAAGATGATGCAAGCGCAGATTATACAATTCATATCTGTGTCTGTAACCCTGCAACGCAGGATAAAGAAATCACTGAACCCGTTCAAGAATATGAAAATTTATACAAATACAAAACAGGGGATGAAATTAATACATCGACTGTCAGAACTGATTTGTATAGAGCGTGTGTGATTCTTGCGGAACAAGTACTTGTCGCCGTCAAACAGATTTCAAACGACTTCTATTCTTTTCACGATGTACAAATGGACACTCCGTCGCCGTACATGGAGGACTTCCCATTTTGTCAGTGTTCGGTCAATTTTACGGCAAAAAAATCAAGTGTACAATCAGAAATAAATACAAAAGTGTGGGACATGCTTTAGGAGGTGCTTATGGCCACAGAGCTTTACGGAGTCGATGCGCGGCTTGTCGATAGTATAGCGCGCACTCCTGTTTCTACTGAAACAAATATTATTTTTATCGGGGCGAGCGCCTCCGGCGCTTTAAATCAGCCTGTTTTGATAACATCTCTCTCCGATTATGAAACAAAATTGGGCGGAACCCCTGGTGATGGTTACAATCTCACGGAAGCCGCAATTGCAGCATTTACAATTGCAAATATAGATAAATGCTGGATGATTCCGGTTTCAAACTCTACAACTTTTTCTGCCGCAGATTACACGGGAAGTGCATCGCTCGAAACTGGTGTCTATGCGATAGATAAGCTACTTCGTGAATCACCCACAATGGTGAATATACTTTGCGCACCTGGTGTGCAAAATTATTTGGTAATTGATGCTCTAAACACCGTCGCACAAAAGGCGGCGGGGCATTGGCAATCGTTTATCGTGTACGATGTACTACAGAATGCAGACCAAATAAACGATTCAGGAATTATTGATGTACAAAAAGTGGTTTTTGAAAAGCAACTAAACTCCGAACGCGCCCGCGCCGTTTGGGGATCTGTTATGACTTCGGGCGGTTATACAATTTCAGGCGCAGCCGTTCAGGCCTGTTTGATGGCCGTATCAGATGCAAATTATGGCGTACCTGCTCGCTGTGGTGGTAATTTACCAGTTAATGGTATTCAAAGTATACAATCTATTAAAAAGAAACAAATGTCTACAACAATTCAAGCAAATATATTGGAAGGCGGCTTTAGTTGTGTTTACACCTTGACCGGTGATTATGCGGCTTACACCGGTACAGCCACATGCTATGTGAAGTTTTCAAACGACGTTTCCAAAACGGATGATGTATCATTTACGGATGGACAAGGCGCAATGTTTGTCGAGTCTTCAACGGCTGGTGTTTCTGTAAGCGGTTACGAAGTATACATAAACGAAATGTCCCCTGTGAATATCAAAGAATCCGATGGCACACAGTTAAGTGCAGATGGCATTTGCTCATGGATTAATTACGGCGGCGGCAACTGGCACACTTGGGGCGACCACACAAGTGCATTTGCAAATAATACAATTTCTGATGAGCGCGGACGCTTTGATAATTACATGCGAATGCAGATGATGATCGCAAATCGTTTCCAGTATATTTATAGATTTTCAATCGACGATCCAATGACTCTGCAAATGAGAAATGATGTTATTACAGAAGAACAGAATTTCATGAATGGCCTTGTTGCGATTGGCGCTTTGATTGGTCAGCCTAGGGTTGAATTTGTACAAACAGATAATCCTATTGATAACGTTGCACAAGGATATTTCACTTGGTCTATTGCAACAACGGAGGCACCGCCGCGTAAATACATGCTCGCAAAAGTGGCATACACACAGGCCGGACTTGAAGTTTTCACGCAGGAGGGCTAATCAATGAGAAATATTGATAGATTAGGCGTCGTAAAAGGTTGCACGGTGTACAAGAAAAATGGAAATGTCACAGACCCATTCCCAGCGTGCGTGAATGCGGAAATAACTTTCCCCGAAATTTCACACCCAACATACACTCAGCAATCTACCGGCGATATGGAAATTCCAGATCAAACCCGTGTAAATTCAATGACAACGACAATTTCCGCGCCTCCAGGCGGTCGTAGAATTGAACTTTCTGGCCAGGGTGTCCAGGATTATATTATAAGATTTGCGCTTGAAGTAGAGCGCGCAAATGGTAGCTTTGAAATGGTACCGTTTACCGCTTATATTTCCGGCGTCATTGCATCCAGAGGCGGCCAAAGTGTAACGGTTGGTGAAGTACCCACCGCAGATGTCACTATAAACACTTATAGATTCAAGTTGCAGGAAGGTGACAAAGTTTTGTATAATATAGACAAGCTCGCAGGCATCGTAGAGATAAACGGTGTCGATTACAGACAGCAACTTAATCAAATGCTGTAATAATGGCGCGGGTTTCCGCGCCTTTTCTTTTTAGGGATTATACAATGGATTCATTAGAGCTTTCAAAACCGATTAAAAGTATATCTGGATCAACTATTAATTCGTTGAATTTTGATTTTGATTCAATGTCACCGACCGACTATAAACAAGCTGTATCGCTTGAATTCCGTTTAAAAGGTCAGGCGTTCAGCATTGCAGACTTAAACAATTGGTCAAAAAGTACAAGCTCAGAATTTAGGATTGCGACCGCGTGGATAGCGGCTTTGAGGGGAACCGAGGGCCTTGTTTTAGATGATATAGACTCAATATCATTTAAAGACCTGATAAAACTTGAATCTTTTGCAATCGTTTTTTTTTCAGATTTGGAGTAAAGCCGCCTGAAATTTGTACATTTTTCATCAAAACATTTGGTGAAATATCGTGTATTTCGGAACTGTTTCACACATCGATTGTTGAACTTTTACAAATGCCGTTCAGTGAATTATATATTCTTTTTCCCCTTGTCGTTAAAGGGCGCGAGCTGATAAAGGTCAAGAAATGAAAGAAAACAAAGTGTCAAAATATACAATTCAACTCGATATCGAGCGCAGCGACGAGGCCGCGAAAAATATCGATGAAATTGAACGCGCTTTAAAAGATATATCGGAAGCGGCAAAAGATATAAATATCACTGAAGGGCTCAAATCCGCTTCAATTCAGGCTGATAAACTCGCAGGAAAAGTAAAGGAAATAGCTTTAAATAGCGAGGATTCAACAAAAGAGCTTCAGGCTTACGACAGGGCCGCACAAAAAAGCATACAAGAGCTGGAAAAGCAATATATTAAGCTGAATTATTCGTTATCAGAGCAAGGAACGGCGCAAAGAAAACAGCTTGAACAGCTCAAAGAACAGGCCGCAACTCTTGAAGGTAACACGAAAGAGCGGAAAAGATACAATCAGATATTGAAAGACATTAAAGATATTGAAAAATCTGTATATTCGATGTCAGATGACGAATTAAAAAAATCAATCCAACAAAACAAAGAGGTTCGGGCAAAGCTGAAATTTGCGCAGACAGAAGCAAAATTGGCCGCCGCGCAACGCAAATCACAGGTTTCTTTTGGGAAGTTGCTTAAATCTGACATAAAAGATATGAAAGAAAAGGTTGCGCAACAGATGAAATTTATACAGGCGCTCAAAACGACAGAAGGCAGATATAATGCTATAAAAAAAGCAGCCTCAAAGATAGGGATTGCTGGCATTTCAGGCGGGAAAGCAGCATTAAAAGGCATTGCAGGTATTGGGGCCGGTGCTCTCGCTTTGGGCGGCTCTGCAATTGCGAGCGCTTCGACGATGGAAGAGCGAGAAAAGCAGGCACGGCGGATAAAAGGCGCGTTTACGGATGACGAAAAAAATGAAATTTTGGGCGATTTATATATAAAAACAGGAGCTGATTATTCCACAATCGTTGAGGCTATTAATAGGGTTCGCTCAGTATTGGGAAACGTAGATAGAACAAGCCTTATTGAGGCGGCAACCGCTGAAGTTAGATTTCCAGGCGCAGCCGCAATGTTTCGGCAAGATACAAAAAATAGTATTAAATCATCTGATTTCAGCGTGTATGCAAATCGGCTTAAATCTATTCAAGGCGCAACCGGCGCAAGCGTCGAGCAGGTGGAGGCATCCACGGCAAAAATTGCAAATCTACGACAAAGCGCATTCTCTAACGCGTCGATGACAGAGTTACAGGCGCTCTATTTAGGCCTTCAGAATTCAGGCGCTTATGATACACAAGAAGAATTAGATCGTGTGTTTGCGCGCTTTGTTCGGCAACAGCGAGGGCAAAAAGATAGTGTGTTTGATTTCGCGAAAACTTTTGATTGGTCAGCCGGTGTATGGGGTGCGCAAAACAAAACTCAGGCAAAAAAAGCGATTTCAAATATAGATTTTTCGAGTATACAAAGTGCGGTAGCTACAACAACGGCGCAGGAAACAAAGACAGGCGCACAGATTACAGCGGAAAACCTGCGAAAAATGGAAGAGCAGAAAACGCGTTTAATGATACAAATATTAAATTCTATATATCCAGTGTTTGAAAAACTCAATACAGATGATATACAAAAAGTATTTAAGGGGTTAATGGACTTTGCCTTAAAAGTAGTACCGCCGATGATAGAAATATTAAATGCAATTGCACCATACATCGAGAAAATCATATCAGGTCTAAACAAGACACTGGACAAAATATATGAATATTTTACACAACAAACATGGGGCCCAAACAAACAACCGCAGCTTGTTGATTCATTTGCAAACGGAGGATTGGCAACAATGCCTTCACTTGTAGGCGAAGCAGGGCCGGAAATGGTCATACCACTTGACCATTCACGCGCAGCGCGTGCGGGCAATTTAACACAATATTATAACCAAAATTTCAGCATGTCTGGCAACGAAACGACGGCTTTGTCATTATCGCAAGTCGTTAGAACACGCGGATTTGCACGTGCTATTAATACACAAAATGATATAAATACGAGGTTGGGACGATGATTTACACAGCGGTTCGGGGAGAAACATGGGATTCTATAGCATACAAAACAATAGGAGATGAATTCCAGTTTACGACATTGATTTCTGATAAAAATAACGAAAACATTTGTGATATAGTCGAATTTGAAGGCGGCGAAAAAGTATATATATCTGATAAAATAGATAATATATATAGAATTGCGTCGTCCCCCTGGCAATCCACACCAACGGTTACTGTCATCAAAGCGCCTTGGAGTTGATAAAATATGGAAGTTTTGGACTGCGGAAATATACAAATCCCGGCTTGTTTTATACAATCGATATCATGGGCAAAGCGAGCGCATACCATTAAACACTATGGCGGATATATTTCATCCTATGGTTTTGAAACGGCTGAAATATCCGTGAAGGCATCGTTTGACGTTCAATCGTGCGCCGTTTTTGGGTATAAGCCTGATGATATATATCAAATGGCCCAAAGTATATACACAGATAGAGTAGACGTTCCTGGAGTTTTCCGCTGGTTTGGATATGCTATCTATCCGGAGCTTGAATTTGCTTTGACAAATATAAACAAAACATACATCTCAGACGGCACAAGCGGTGTTTCACCTGTGATTGAGTGTGACATGGTGTTCAGCGGCGTGAAAGCTGTGAAAAATGTGAATAGAGAAAGGGCGTTAAATTTAGAGCCTGAAAGAGATTTACCAGGTCTAAAGCTGGTTGTCGATGATAAAGAACTTGTCGTTCAAGATAATATACAAATTAATACATTTATCACAACATTTGATTCAATAACCCTTGAATTGTCTATTGGATCAGATATGGATTTCGTAGACCGGGACGCATTCTTACTCGCAATGATACAACGGGGCATCGTGTATGCTGATTTACCACAAGGGCAATCGAAATACTATATAATCGACGCGTCATTATCTGATGAACAGCTCTCAATTGTAGGTTCAGTTTTTAGCCGCAAGGCTGCTGAATTCATGGTAAAGACATATCAGCAAACAGATTTACAGGAAATCTTGAAAGATATTTGCAGAATTGGCGAGATTGAGTGCAATGTGTTGGTAGGCGGTTATGTGGATTATTACAAAGCATTTGGCGCGCCGATTGATTTATTGCGTGAATTGCAACAGTCAGCCGGTTTTTTGATGTCATTTCGACAAGGGGTTCTCACGATTGCAGACATTCCGGACAGAATCTACCCAAATGTAGAAGTCTTATACAATGAAATTGAACAGGATTCTGAATTGGAACCTATTGTAGGAGTTTATTGGTACGACGGGAATCAATATAAACTCGCCGGGTTGTCAGGAGGTAACTCAAAACGCGTTCAGAGCGCGTTTTCTTCTTCACAGGACTATTCACACAGGGTTCTGAAATTTCTGCAATACACGCAAAAACAGGCCGTCTTGTCTGTCGATTTAATGCCGAATATCGATGCACATTCAGAGGTGTACTTTGACAACAACGGATCTTCTGTAAATTGCATTGTGGAATTTGCAGAATTCGATTGGATGTCAAATACAATGCGCATCGAGTGTCATTCGTTGGGGTGAAAGATGATAGGATTTTTTAAGATCAAATCGTTTGGGAACGACAAGGATTTGAAAGGGTTTAGCGTTTCTGCGAGCGTGTATTCTGATATGGATCCTCGCATTGAAGGGAATCTATTTTTGCCCCCCTATTTGCGAAAGGGACAATGTAACATTTCGGAAGGTAGCAAGGTATTTGCTGTTATGGATGACACCACAGGTTTCGGTGTTGCAATGTATGGAGAGGCCGGGGCAGATTTTGGCTATTTCTTTGATGCTGACATTGAGGTGAAAAAATCGTTGAAAGTCGATGATTCTATCACAGCAATAAATGACATCAAGTCAACTATTGGTGATGTGAAAGCCAAAGCCTATTCGCTTTCAACACATACTCATGCTTACGTTGGAATTCCAGAAGGCGCAGAAGGTATAACAGCGCCCCCAACCACGTCGGTTTAACAATGAAAAATTATATAAATATTCAAAAGACAAAAGCAGATAAAAACGATAGGATTTTAGAGCTTTTCGAGGTTGTATCATTTTCAACCGGCGACGGCTTGGACTTATCACAACGTCGTTCTTACGATTACTCAAAGCACCCGCAAAGCCTTGTTTTCAGGCGCAGGAATACCGCTTTAACAGCAACAATGCGTCTTCAATTTGATATAAACGAGTGTGCAAAAAGAAATATAAAATTATTTGATTATATTTCTGATTTAATGAATAATACAGGGCGACGAGTTGATTTATATTTCAACGGTCAGAATTTAGGCATGTTTGTAATCGAATCAATACAATTTTCTGGAACGTGCGACGCGACAACGGCTTTTAGTACTGTGAATGCTTCTATTTCATTCACGGAAGGTTTTGTAAGGCGAGAAACGTTGTATAGAGAGGTTTCGACGTTATGACAAAGAACACGGGCGAAAACATTACAAATATGATTAAATGTAGAAAGGGCGAGCATTGTTTGTTTAGAACTTTCGGCCTCGGAGCTTATACCGATAGCCTTGAACGAATAACACGTTCTACACTTCAAGTAGAGGTAAACCGCTGGTTTCCTGGCAATACAATTGTATCATTTAGCACACAAACAGCCAATGCAAGGGGTGAATTTGTGTACAATATCGAAGTCAGGGGGATGTAATGAGCCTTGATTTAATTAATATAACGCCGCGTGAAATATTGGACTTACTCAAAGCAGAATATTACAACCAAACAGGCAAAACAATACAAATTGGTTCGGACGAATTCGCTTCAAATGCTGTCCAGGCTTACGTTTGGCCGATTCTTTTCAATACAATAAACACAGCAACGCTTAATCGTTTTATTGACAATGCGAGCGGTGAGTATTTGGACGCAATAGCGGCAAATTACGGCATCACACAACGGCCTTCTGGATATCACGCAACTGCAAAATTTAACGTGATTTCTGCAAATAATACATCCGTTGTTGTTCCTGCTGGCGCAATCGTTGTTTCAGATGACGCAGGAAATCAATTTACAAACCCATTTGATACAACACTTACTTCAGGTATAAACAGAATTGTTTTACAGGCTGTAAATTCTGGTACGAAATATAACGGAATCCCAGAACATACAATTAATACAATTATTGATGGTACGTTGTATATTTCAGTCGCAACAAACGCAACCCAAACGGATGGCGGAACAGACGGTTTCCCATATAATGTTGATGGTGATAACTCCTATCGCGAATGGCTAAAGACCGAAATTCAATCTTTTGCGGGCGCGGGAACCTATCTAGCTTATGAAGCCCGTGCAAAGAACGCAGATTCAAGGGTTTTGGATGTGTATGTTTTAAAGCAGGATGACCCTGATTATATAAAAGGAAAAGTACAAATCTTTATACAAACGGATCCTGATACAGATATAGATAATCAGGTTCGTGTAATTGTTCAGGCATCGTGCGAGGATCCGAGTTTTCGGCCTATTGGTGATTTTGTAGAAGTAAAGTATGCTTATATTTCTGATTTTGACTTATCAGAAACAATACAAGTTACATATCCTGAACATTTCCGAACGATTGCCTCCAGTAGAAACGAGCGAATTGTAGAAGAATACAAGAAGTTTCTTTCTGAAAAGATAAATAGACCTTTTCTTTTTTCAGAATTTTGTGAAAGATTCACACAAAAAGATAGTGATGGCGTGTATGCAATCGATGCAAAGCCGCTTAATGTTTCCGCTTTGGATTATGCAAAGCCACGTTTCCCCGAAGTTGGAGGCGTGTTAAATCTGCAAGATATAACCATTTCAAACACGTTTGTATAAAATGAAACTCTCAAATATTGTATCAAAAGACCTATTACCAGATTTTGCACAATCCATTTCTTGGGTTATGAATGCACTGGATTTCGTCATTGCAGACATTAGAACTCGCTCAAGAAGTATTGATGCACCGTTGACGATGGCAGCGGTTGAAGCACTTACTGATGAAGAATTGCAGGCTTTGTATAACCAATACGGTCTTGCGATGTATTATCCAGATATATCGAGGGCGCGCAGAAATTGGATGCTATACAATATGGCCAGAATTTGGCGTTATTTGGGCACACCCAAAGCGGTTGAATTTCTGTGTCAATATATATTTTCTGACATTGATATTGAGTTGCGCGTTCACGACAACGGCGCATTTGATGAAGAAGGGCGCCTCGTTAATCCTGACATGGTTGATGTATTTGACATTGAGATAATACCAGGCGCTACCATTTTGCCGCCGGAGGCAAATCAGAGAATTCTTGAAAATGTGATTCGTTTTAGCCGGAATTCACAGGCGCTTCGTCAAATATACTATTCCTATGACACATTTGTTTTTCAGACAGTTTCGCCCGCGTTACCGTATAACGGTATTGTTTCAGTTGAAAATGTATTGAATGAGGCTGTGTGCGAGGGTTCACCAGAACCGCCTACTCCACCGGGGCCTGGTTATGATGAATATACACTATATTTACAGTCTGGATCCTCAAAGAACGTGCAATTCAGCGCAACAAGCGCAACAACAACAATATCAAAGAGTGGATATAGCGGTGATGTTGTTTATCAGCTTTATACAGATTCCGGGAGGAGTGTCGCTTTTACTCCTGATTTAACAAAAATATACAAAATTGGATATTATGACGGAGACGAATGGAAAGAATTAAAATATCAATCTATCGACAGTATGCCAGAAACTGTTACATCAAATTTGAGTGATTCTGTTAGCTGTTTTATCATATTAAATTCAGGGTTGTTGTGGTTTTTGACAAACTTAAACAGAACGATTACTTCGCCGTCTTATGAAGTAAATATTCGCGCCTATCCAGATAATAGAGAATGGACAACCGAAACACTTTATTTAGAATCTGGAAATAAATATTATCAAACAAATGTTACATGCTATACATCACCAACACCTAACAATTCATATATAAATCAACTATACACAGATTCAGGTTGCACAACAAAATTCTATTATGATCTAGATAAAGATTATCTTGTGGTAGTACCAATCACGGGGGAACCAATTATCAGACAAAGAATTTGGGATATGCCAACAGCCACAAATTCTTCTTTGCGTGGAGCAGTCCTAACCTACTTATTGCTTAAAACAGGATTCCTACATTTCGTTACAAATTATACAGGAATTCAGAACTATTCTAGCGCAACTAGCATTTCTATTAAATCTACACCAAAACAGTATGACGAACCAACAATTACACTTGATTTAGGGCTTAGAGGTGATCTTTCGTCTACAACATTCTCATCAAATGATTATTGGTTTTCCGTATTAAGAAATCCTCTTGATAAACAAAAGGCTATCGACTTTGGTGTTGATATAGCACAAGGTTCAAGTGGCGGAGATAGAGTCAGCGCAACAATTATGGATAATTTCAATGTTGAATTAGTAGCTTTGTGTGACGCGTATGAAAACACCGTTACGACAGACATGAGCAATTTTTTTGCTTCAACATTAAGTGGGACATTAATTATTCGTTCAATTAACGCATACACCACACCTACAAACTACTGGCGAGTAAGAATCACAAAGAAAACAACATAATAGGAGGTAATCATGTCACAAGTAAACTTTAGTACATCCGTAATAACGAGCGACGGCGCAGCATTGCTTGAGCAAGCAAAGAAAACAAACGATAAAGTCGTTTTACTAAAAGCATTATCGATTGAAAAATCATTAGATAGAAACAAGGCAGCAAATGTACATTTTAACGACGTGAAACAAATGTACAGAGAACAGAATATTGAAGAATCTAACGTCGCTACATATTTTGATGAAACAATAGGTGATGAGAGCTTATCAACCGTGAGTGTGAATGTTTTAATTGCTGGTGAGATGTCTTTTTCACCAAAAGGGTTTATAATTTTAGCAAACCTCTCCTCAAATGTAGATGAAGAAACGTTTGAAAGTACAAGCGATCTGGTCGCATTTGCCGTTCTTTGTGATGACAATATTATATTGAATGAAAACGTTGAATTTACATTGCCAGTTTCAAGCCAATATTTACAGCAAACCGCCGAAAGCCCTATTAATAAATTGTTTGAAAAGTTTCAGAACTCGTTGGATGTATACGAAATCAATTCAGATGACGAGGTTCAAAGTGGTGGTTTACGCGCTGTTCTCAGAAAAGAAAATTGTTCTGATGTAACATTTGAAGGTGATAAATTCCCGGTTGCCGCATTCATGGAAGGCGACAATCTATCTATTGTAACAGGGAACGGTACAAAATATACAATTTCTGGAGCAACGATAATAAAATCAACAGTAATGCTTCCAGAAGTAAAGCGTGATACATGGTATTGGATGAAACAAGGCCCTGTGAACTTTGACATTGTAACAAATAAACCTGGAAACGGAGAATATTTTATGTATGGAACAAATTTAAACTATATTCCATACAACGAAAATCTTATATATAATATATATATACCAGAATCAAAAAAAGACGATGATGGAGATTATGAAATCACGCACACAAGCGGAAGTGGAAGCGTGCTCAAACTAAATCGAACAAACGCAACGATTGAACTTGTTCTTCCCGCTGGATTTGTTGGTACGTATGCAACATGCGAGGATTCACGCGTAACAAATACCGTTGTATACAATGAAAGTGATAAAAAATTCAACGCCTTCAAGATAACAATTGATGAAATCGACTATTACTTTATTCTTGACATGTCCAACTATTGGATTGGATGGATACGCGATTTGAGCGCTTACGGATATCACATCGTGAACAAAGAACCAGTACCAGTATTGGCAGATGATCTGTAAATAGGAGGCCTATATGTCTTTTGAGTTTAACGTAATTACAAGCGCCGGAGCGGCGCTTATAGCGCAGGCAACGTCAAGCAATCCTATTGTAATTGTAAGCGCAATGTCTAGTTCAAACGCTGCGGAATCCGTGGCAGACCTGGCATCCAAAACAACCGCATTTTATAACGGCAAAACCGGAACTATATTTTCAGCAAGTGCAACAAATAACGTTGCCAGAATTATTATGAATTTCAATAATAATTCTGTACAAACTCCGCAGATTATTAAATCAGCGTGTATTCTTGCGCGGTTACAAAATCAAACAGATTCACAAGCGGTTATCATGGCAGCGTGCAGCGATGACGCATCACAAATTACAATTCCAGTCGATAGCTCGCCGCTTGTACACATTCACATACCTATTAATATATCTATTAATACAAACGAGCAAGTAGCGACGGTAGGCGCAGAATATGCCGCAGTTTCAGACCTTGAACGCTTTGTATCATGGCACAAGGCCGGTGATTCATCCGAGGGGGAGGCACAAACCATTCTTGGTGATAAAACATTCAGCAATCACGCAACTTTTAACGGGCTTGCCACATTTAACAACACTGTGAATATTGAGAATTCACATTTAAATGCAGATGTAATAAGCGCTAATAATATTGAGTGCGAATTGAATTATTTGGCATTGAATGATAACACAGATGATACAATACTTTCCGCAGGATTCTATGATGTGGATGAAAATTGTAGTGCAAGAATTGGTGCATTCTCAAACGAGGGCGATCCTGATACAGATGATTTGTGGAATAATTGCATAATCATTGAATCTGGCGGCAAGCCGGACGGTGTAACTCAATATTCTAATAATACAATAAAACTTTCGTCCAGGGGTACACAGAATCAGGAAAATTGTTACATCGAGGTTCACAACGGCGACGGCGAGCCAACTGCAACGGTTTTCACAGAATTTTTGGACAATGGTATTACGCATACACAAAAAATCGAGGTAAACCCACAGAATATCGAGTTCAGCGTTAAAAATACAGATGTTTCAGCGACCTCATGTTCATTGCGGATCACATTGTCTGATAACGATTTACCTGATTTCGTGCCAGTCCAGGACGGTGAATGGCGTTTGGGAACTGGTAGTAATCGATGGAAATGGGGATTTATACAAAATGTAGCCTCTCAAGACATAACGACCGAGACACTCTATGCGAACTCGTCTATCTCTACAAGGTCTATACATGCGACCATGATAAACGGTGAATCTGCGTTTGTCTGCGGAGTCACGTATTTAAGTTCTGCGGCGCGCTTTGGCTATGAGACCGGACTTGTTTTTTTGGAAAAATCAGGATATACTCCAGCCAGCAAGTCTGTAGATTTTCGCAAGATCTGTAAAAATATCCTTTCTGGGGAACATAATGGACTTGACGATACAGACAGACCTATTGGAATGATAGGATTGTTTATATACAATGGCACCGCAACGGCGACCATAAATGCTGGTGATATCGTTTCCGGGGATGACCTCCGGGCAGTCGCGTTGAAGGTCATTAATAACTCAATATCATTCGTTCAATCTGGCGGTGTAAGACTTGGTGGTCATTATACAATTCTTTGCAACATTCCAGCATTAGAAAGCGGCGAATCAGCGCTTGTATTGGCGGTAAGGAGTTCAAATACGTGATTGAATTATCAGAAATATTCAGCCGCATTGAAGCGGCTGGAGTGCATAAAATGTATTACTGGCAGGCTGAATGCGAGCGAAGAATAATGGAGTTCGCGAAAATAGTTCAGCCGTCTTCACCGTTCAAAGACATACCCAAATACAACCGACGAAAATATTTATCTCAGTTTTGGGTGAGAAAAAACACAAAGCGGCATGAGCTGAATATTTATGGCATTGCGCCGAACGTGTCCAGAATTAAATGTTTTAACGCACCTGTCAACAAATGGCACAATACAAATAAATACACCGCGCCAATACGCGAAACCTACAAAAAGAAAACAAATATTAGATCGATGCGAAAAGCACAAACCACCGCAGAATCATTGGCTTTTCCAATTAAAACACCACACTTTTTCGGTAAAGAAATAGATGGAAATATTAAATACTTCGGCCTTAATCGAGGCGGTGTATTTGGTTTTGGCCGGTTTTCAGGTGGGGCTGTACCCCTGTACTATTATCAATCGTTCGCTGATTATCTTGATGAAAAGTACAGGTCAGAAATTGACCGCATTATTATAGAATGCGGTCAAGATGTGCTTAATGGGATTGTATAAATTCGCCCCATTGATGCGCCATTGCTTGCGCAATACCCTCAAAAGTTTTAGATCTTGCTTTGGATCTGTCCTTTTGAGGAAGGCACGACGTTCTATACATCCACTCCCCCATTTTATAATCGCATTTAAACTCGTGATTATTTTCTGGTATAACCTGGATGGTTGGGATTAGCTTCGGTAAGCCAAAAAGCCATAGACATGTTTTTTTTCTTTCTGGATTTCCGAAGTCATAAGGATTAATAATCTGGTCAGGTTTCCGAAATAATCTACTCATTATTCCAACAGGATTCTCAATCGCAACCTTTGTTTTTAAACGAGTAAATAACATGAAGAATGATATTGCCTCGTTTTGCTTTTCTCGTCTGTAAGATACGTATTTAACGCCGTATTTATTTGTATTGTATAGATGAGCCTGGCAAGAACACAAATAAGTACAAGGCGGATGAGCGATAATAAGATCCCAAATTTCAATATAATGTTCTTTCCCATCACATGTGTGAAATTTAACCGGCGCGCGAATTACATTAAAGCAATCACCTAGAATATGCCATTCCGGATGGCCGCCGTATTCACTAACGATATCGCAAGAAAACGCATTAAACCCGGCTCCCCTGAATGCCGCACATACCGTTTGACTGCATTCACATGCAACCAATACATTTTTCATAAAACACCCCATTTATTGAAAAGGCAAAACCATTTGGTCAGATGGTACGGGCACATGAGATAAGATTTCATCATGGGCCCTCTTGTATGATACGGCCTCAGCTTCCACAACTTCGGCTCTGACTTCTTCACCGTCTGCGCATGTTTCAAGCCGTTCAAGAAAATCTTGCGACGAATCAAACCCGTGTCTTTTATACAATTCATTTATACGTTTTATCATGGCCTGTTCAAGAAGTGAATTAATCAAACCGTCAATGCTCGCCTTTTCGTCTGCTTTTACAATATAATCTAACATTTCTGAATATTTACACAATGCGCGCAATCGTTGTTCATTTGCGGCTGTGATTACAAATGTAACATCACCTTTTGATTCAATGTCTGTGTTGACTTCAGCAAATTTCTTTAAATTCCCCATGATTTACTCCTTCAATTCCTGCGCTCTTTATACAATTTTCGTTATAGTATATCAGCGCTTTTTGTTCGGCCTCACTATAAAGTTCAGCCCGTCTTTTGTCGATTTCCTGTCTTTTTTCGCACGCCTCAAACTCATTCTTTAGGCGTTCTTTTTCCTGTTCATCGTCTGAAAGTCTATACCTTACGCGCAAATCAGCTTGCAAAGAATAGATATTTTCAGCCTTGTATTGATATAATTCTTTGTCAAGGTGCCAGTATTCGGCGGGCAAAAACCGTTCAACGTCAAGTGTTTTTACAACGCGTGATTCTATTTCATACGCGGTTGGTATGTATGATGGCTTATCCTGGCAAAACCTATCAACTGCGCTCAGTACATCGTTTAGAGTGTATTTATACAAAACCCTGAAATACGCCGCAACCATACGCGTTTTGTCTTCTTTAGTGAGAGTTGGTGCATTCGGGTGTGTTGAATATATATAAGACAAAAATTGTCTGCATTCAGCTATATTCATATTTTTATATCTCCTATTTGATACGGTTCTATGTAATTACCAGCAAGATCTTTAATCATTTTTTTGTATTCAAGATTACTCATGTCTGAAAGACGTACTAAAAATAGTAAACTTCTGTTTTGCGTTGCGTACAAGGAAAATTTGAATTTATCAACAATCTTATACACAAATACATAAGAAGGACGATAATCATTAGGTATAATATGATAGCCTCTAAGAAGACGATTTACAACAGCTTGAACTTGCACCATTGAACTATAAACATTATGTACATAATGCCATTCACTAGACGAGATGCATTTAATAATATAACCACAATCAGAGCGTGGACGAAACGGAAACTTGTATACATTCATTCTAAAACCCCGTTCGAGATGCAGAAACACTAGTGTTTGTGCGGTTGTCGCCGATATATTTGTTTTCTTTTAGCCATTGCAGCGCGGAGAATCTGCAATCACCGCATGGTCTTAAAACCTGCGCGTCTTTGCAGATTTCCCACACTTTTTCACACGATTTCCCACGGATTGATAACCATTCAGATAAATCATCAGAATCGAACCAGGATGCGCCGTTTGCTGACTCAATAAGAATTTGGATACAAATCAGCGCCCTAAGTTCATTCTGCGAATCCCCTTTATATAAATTCTGTCTACATTTCCTGATAGGCGTAGAATTCATAAGGGTTTTGTCGAGCTTTATCCACATGGTCTATCCGTGATGCAATATATTAAACGTTTACACTTTCCTTGATATTTTTAGAAGGCCTGAATTTTATCGCGTAATGAGCCGGAATTGTAACGACCTTTCTTTTATACATGTCATATCCTTTGTGTGCTTTCCGGTGTATTATACAAAAAGATCCCACGCCTGGAATTGCACCGCGTCCCTCTAATATTTCACCCATGAGGTGTTCACGATATGCGTTTACCACCTCGCTGATATGAGCTTGTGTGCAGCTAAAAGAAAGGCCAGATTGAATTTTTTTAACGATTTCAAGTTGTGTCATTTTTTTACTCCTTTTTAAAATGGGATTTCAGATGTGATTTCGTTTGTTGATGAAAAATTGTTTGGCTGCGCGTCGTTTGCCGTCGCTTGTACGGCGAGTTGTTTGATGAATTTTATATTTTTTATCAGTTTTCCCTCCTTGGTTTTTAGATCAGTTTCAACGACTGAAACTTCAATTTCTGCACCGCAGCATTTGGCCATTGCAAGCGGCAAATCGAGTACATTTGCGGGTGGATGTACACCACATCGTTCAAGTGCGCCTTTAATATAACCAATTTGTACACCTGCTTTTTCAGGATCTTTCGGTAAGAATTCAGTTTTCTGAAACCGCTGGCCAGCAAATGCACCGTCTGTAATTTCAAGAACCCACGTGAATTTATCGTAGTCCTTATCACCTTTGAGTATATTTTTATACTCACCTTTTTTTACCCTGCAATTATACATTCCAGGTTTGGGGTCGATAAAATTTGATTCATACGATGCGTTTACTTCTTTGTATACCTTTGCATACTCTGCAAGACTCATGATTCTGCCTCCTTTCGTTTGTTTTCGGTAAAGAATTCATCTATTCCCATGGAAATAGATTTATTCATTGAGCTAATGCGATGTATAAGAAAAAAAGCGTTTGCAAGTTTTTCTGATTGAATATTTATTATCATTTCTTTTTCTTTAATTTCTTTTTTTAAGGACTCGATCTCGTCTGAATCGTTGCTTTTTTCCACCGGCTCCGTGGCATCCATTTCGCTTTTAATGTCGTTTAAAGGGTTATACGAATTCCTGAAAATTGTATTAATCCTTGTCACATATTGCTCAAGGATGCGTGAGTTCTTGCGCCTATCACCTGTAACTGGGATTGAGTCTAAAAAGTCTATAACGAGTGGCAACGCTATAAAATTACAGGATTTTTGAGTGTGATCGGTACCTTTTGTAATCCATGCAACACCTACCTTTTTCACTGGCCAGTTGTATCCCATGGCCTCTGTGACTTCGTTTTGCTTCAGAAAGTAATGGTCAGCTTTTGAGAAGATCTGGCCGTTTTCCTGCGTTTCTCCGTCGTTGTACAGATTGATCGATTTACCTTCAATTTCTGACAGATTAATCGTTAGAACTGCTTTCATTTGACACATTGTTTACTCCTTGTGTTCCGCGTGTTTCCTGTGTTTCCACGCTTTTGGGTTCAAAAAATGATTTGTATATTCTTTGTGCAAAGGGGAATTTGGGAGGCAGCTTACAAGTTCTATCCCCGGCTTCCCACAATTCGCCTTCATGTGCATGAAATACGCGTGACTCCTTGCGCTCGCCCGTGTTTGGATCAAGATCTTTTTCGATCGATATATATCCGATGATGTCAACCAGTGGGTTAATGATCGGACGTGCGTATTTTGCGTCTAGTGATGGAAAAAATTTATGTACCTGCTCGCCTGCTCTGTTTGTATATTCTTCATAAGCGCAGTGTGATGTAAATATAAGGCCTGTGTTGAGATTTACAAGCGCTTGTATATATCTTTCAAACTCAACTTTTGCCTGTTTATAACCTTTAGCAAAGCCAATGTTATCAATGCACTGGACGCCGTTTCTTGACGCTATTTCTACCGTGCATAAGTCCCACAGTTTATCAACAGTATCAACAACAATCGGGCTGAAATTCATATCGGTTTCTTGCAACTCAAACAGAATTTCCCAGCATTCATCCCAATTTGTGGCGCGCAAATTGTATGTTTCCAGGTGATTTAAGCCTGGTTCGGTTGCAATAAAAAAAGCATTCTCAAACCGGCTGCAAAATGTACTTTTCCCGATTTTGGGATCTCCGTACAAAAGCATTGTTACTTTTGTATAATCCGTTGTTGCTTTTTGTTTTGTTCTTGGTAATTGCATTTACAAAGCCTCGCAAACATCAAGTAATTGCTGACAATTCTTCACAATCTCATACACATGAGACTTAAAAGAATCGGCAATTTCAGTGTTACTTTTTAGGTCTGACACTTTATAACTATTCACAATTACAAGCTCAGACCGGATACGATTTGCCGCACAAGTGATGCAACTTCGCACACTCATTGCGGGGTAATATATTGTTTTGCCCATTGTTTGTATACTCCATTTTGTACAAATAGCACTAAAATAAATATAAAAGTACTATTCGCAGTCTAAATCATCGGAATTGTCAGGATTTATCAGTGAATCCACTTCTTCTAAGTACTCCCAAAAATCCCAATCTGGACTCGTACAATGATCTTGATAGATCTCAAAACAGGTGGAGAGCGTGAGAAAGGGGAAAGATTTTTCAAGCAACATTTTGCCTCCCATGTGGCATAAAAAAAGGGTTGTGTTTATGTGCGATCTTAAACGCACATGTGCAAGCCGGGCTGTTAAGATGACCGCGCCATGGGAAATTTTTGTGCGGCTCGCCTCGCTTTCCCTGCGGCAATGCAGGTCTTTTATGCGCAGGAGGCGCAACCCGGCTTAAATCAAAGCCTTTTTACTCATGGTCGGAATCGATCTTAAACGACCCCTTGTGTGGCATGTGTGCGGTAATGGTACCCTCGCCGCTCCGATGTCACGTATGCAGATATATCACAGATTTTTGGCCGGTCAAAATTTTTGACGCACTTTTTTTTGAAATTTCACTCAAAACGGCATAAACACTCACGATTAAAATTTTTTTTAACCGCGTGTCTTTTTTTTCTTGACACAGGCACAAAATCGTGATAGCCGCGCACACGAAACAGACGCGTAAAACTCATAATCGCAAGCAAATATGCGCGTTTCAATTGAATCGAAAAAAAATTAAAAAAAGTGAATTTTTTATTTGACATGTCAAGACATGTCGAGTATAAAAGCGGTGTCAAGGGGATGATGGGCATCTACCGGACACGCAAGCAAGACCATGGGAGAAAAGAAAATGAGAAAAATTTATGTTTTGACCGATCTTCAGACGAGTGAATCCTTCGGCACCCTTAAAGAGGCTCAAGACCGCCTGGGTGAGTGGATGCAGGAGACGAGAAAAAATGCGAAAAATTGGTGCGACGGTCAGGAGTACTCGCGGTTATATGATGAGTACACAAGAGCGGAGAGCGATAGCGATATGATCCGCCTGTGGGAGGTTGATCTGGACACATACGACGGAAGGCACGATGACTGTGGATATTGGCCTTCTTCGTGGGATGACGGCGCGGAGCTTACCGAGGAGAGGAGTACGCACAGCGACGATATCCGCGCAATATATCGAGATGCCATGGAGTACCATGCCGGTGCAAGATGGGATAGGTGGTATCTGTGGGGAGATGACAGCGAGATCACCGGTGATGATGACGGATACGCGACGATAGAGGATGCAGAAGAGGCCGCGCAAAAGATTGCGGATGATGCGCATGAGACAGTATCTATCATGTACATCGACGAGATGTGCGGCGCCTGGATGCTAGATCACGACGTGGAGCCGCACACGCGCACAGTCTACATGGTCACAGGGGCGCGGTCTTACACAGACTGGCGGCCCCTGCGCACGATCGAGGAGATTGAGTCGGAAGCCCGCATGTCCTGCGCAGAGACATCCACGATCTTGTGTGTGTGCGAAACGCTGGATGAGGCGAGATCGAGATGTCCACGCGGATCCATCTCACTGCGTGACATGCACGCCGCAGGCCGGAGGATCGAGTGTGACCTGTTCTCCATCGAGATGGTCACTCTGTACGACGACGGAGAGGAGGCATCTGAGCCGGAGCACATCGAGTCGTCGCCATTGGATATTACTGGTACATCTGAGATGTGCAAGTACCTCCGAGAGAGCGACGATCCTAGATATGTCGAGGCCAAAAACGGCTGGTACGAGTACAAGGGCTTTGGAGATGACGACGACGACGAAAATTGACAGGTACACTGTGCGCACGCGCGCGCACCTGGCATCACACGCGGAGCCGGAAGGCCGAAAGATCATGGTATCGATGCGCCTCCCGGAGGACTCATGGCTGCGGCTGCGGCTACTGGCAGATACACGTCGAACAAGCGCGGGTGAGATTGTCCGAGCGATGATCGATGACCTACTGGCAAGGGAGGGCGGATAAATGGCTGGTGCCGCCTTTTTTTACCCATATAAATGGGAGAGCGCGTGTTAGCGCGTGCGAGCGCGTGTTAGCGCGTGCGAGCGCGTGCGAGCGCGTGCAAATGTATCATCTTATAAGAATATATAGTAATATATATATTATATATAAGAAAAAGAGAAAGAGTGAGAAAACGCGCGCACGCGCGCGCACACACGCACGCGCATACGGGCGCGCACACCCGCGCACGCGCACGCGGGCACACACACTCAATATTTTATTTTGAAAAAATTCATAAAACTGTTGTATTTACGCGCATTCCGTGATATCTTATCGCTTGTCAGGCCGGAAGGCGACGCCATGGGATCCGGATATGACACTGAGCAAGACAAACAGAAACCAATCACAGTTTAACCAGGATTGCACAGAATCAATTTTTTGAGCAAAAATGGGTAAACACACGTTGAATGGTAAAAATTGAAAATAGGGGCCTTTAAACGCAAATAAATGGCATATAGGTTTATTTGTAGATAAATAAAGGGTTTTGCAAAAAGATCTCTTCATCATTAGGGAGGAGATAATCATTAGGGAGGAGATAATGATGAAAACATACTTGATTGGTGAAGACCAACATGATGCGTTAATCCGGGCTGCAAGACATGGAAAGGATCACATGGCACTGACTGATCTTGAGCGGTGCATGTGTTCATGCGCGGAAATTGATCTCACAAAAGCAACGAAGGCGCTGCATCACCAAAAGAGAGTATTTGTTTTATTCTATGATGCAGAGGTAAAAATACCAGCACTGGAAAAGGCGCACTCTTTATTTGTGGTTGACAATTCATTTGACGATCTTCTTATGCTATGTGCGAGGAATTTCCCAGACTTTGGGCAAGCGACCGAAGTAAAATCAGAATGCGGCCCTTACTACGCTCTTAAAGAAATTAACAAAAGGAACTAAGCATGACACATAAAGATTTAAATGATCTCTGTACTGTGATTTCTATTTACACACAGTGTAATAGCATGTCTGATGCTCTTGAGCAATCCAAGAATGAAATTCCAGAGGAGTTAATGTCAGAGTTTGAGTGTTTTTATTATGATCTTAAAGATTTTCTTGTGACTATTGGCAATTTTTGCGAGGACAAGAAAGATCTCTTCATTGGATCTAGTGATGATAAGCAATCGTGAAAAGAGGCGTCTACTCGCCGAGGGTATGCGCGAGAAAGCCCGCGTGTACATCGGGCGCAATGGCATCACCGAGAGAATCCACAGACTGTATGATGAGGCCTGGATCGGTACCTGTGTGCGTCCCTATCCTGTCAACTTGATTCGCGTGCACGTGCAGTATGGATGCACAATGACCCCTAGAGAGGTGGTGGACGAGATCGAGCGCCGGCATCCAGGCAGTGAGTGTGTCGGGATGCGGGATAGGGATATAATTTTTAGGAGGGAAAATGTATAGAATTACAATCACAAAACAGGTTACCGGAGAAGTTGACCAGTTACCGCTTGTCACGGTGCAATCAAAACAGGCGGCCTTGGAAAAGTAGAAAGAATATATAGATTTCTACAAAAAAGTATTAGACGCCGAAATGATGAGAGAAATCGAAGGAGTAAATATGAGATAAATTTATTTATCAAAAATCTTTTCAATTGCTTGATCTAACTGTGATTCTGAGTGCTTTGCATAAACTCTAAGCGTGGTGCTAATCGATGTATGATCGAGCAACCTGGAAACGATTTCCGGTGCTACACCGGCCTGAATGGCGCGTGTTGCAAAGGTATGGCGCAGACTGTGAATCGTGATGTATTCACCGTTTAAATATCCGAACCTTCGGCGTAACCAGCCATTTATTCTCATCTTGATATTTGTCAAGGGTGATGAAAAAATACTACCCCGTTGTGATAATTCGTTGAATAGAGCTATAGTTTCTTTATCTTTTATAGGAACTGGATATTGATATGAACGACAGCATTTCTGGTTATAATAATATACTTTTCCATCACGGATTGAGTCGGGCATTAGCGCATAAATACTGGATATTCTCGCCCCCGTAAAAAAAGCAAGCCTTAGCACAAGTTGATCTTCTTTTGATTTATCTGGAAGCAGTTTAAAAAGGATTTCAACTTCTTCATCTGTAAGCGTCCGGCCCCTTGGCTGAGATGTGCTTTTCACCCTAACTCCCTGGGTCGGGTCTATAACACCCAAAACCCTTTGATTTAATATAATCCATCTGTAAAAAGCGCTAATTTGTGTTATCCGCTGCTTTATAGAGCTTTTTTTCATGTCAGAATTTATTATTTGTGAAATCATCTTTTTGTTTTTGGCATTATCCAGACTGAACCCGCGTAATGATATTCTGAGTGTGGATTCTGTGTTTTGAGCGTAATTTCTCATGTTGATGTACTCTTCAATCAATGCCTCAAAACTGATACAACTTTTTTTTGCATTTAATTTTATTCGAGCCGCTTCTATCTTTTCCGAATATTCATCTTTTGAAGTCTTGTCCGTTATTTCCAGTGTTACGTAAATGTCTTTCCCGCATAAATCCTTATCGTGCAACAGATAGCGCCGTCCGTTCTTAGTGCTTTTTACGACTAACCCTTTTACTTCTTTCAATATTTTCTGAATATCTTTTCTCATGACTTATACCTCCCTAAAAGCGCATGATTTAAAGAAATGCCCGTTATTAGAGCGGTTTTATATATTGCAGACTAATATATCAAAAGTCAAATGTTTTCTTTTTCAAACAAATGCTGAACGCGGTCGTAAGTTATTGAATTATATAATCTTTTTGCACAAGCACAAACATTTGTACAATGGACAAATGGGGACAAGTGCATTTTAATTCAATGAACCCCGCGTAAACACTTGTTCATTTATAAATCAGCTTGTCCACTTTGACGGCAACCACACCTCAAACTGAATTAAATTATATAATTATATTAATACATATTATATTATTCTGTTTTGAACATTCCGGGTTCATTTGACAATAATTTTTAAACAATTGTATACTTTAAAAGCCACGGAATTAATAGGAGTTTCGGGGTTGTCGCTTCAGTTTCCTATCAAAACACACAAAAAATCCCTAAGAAGCAATCCGGATGGCACGAAGGTTTATGATTTATATCATTTTTGCTTTGATTATAATTGGTACGATAACCGGCCTCTCCCTGGTAATTCGCGCTAAAAATCAAAAGATTCGCACCGTAGAATCTGAGATAAAAAGCAAGAATGAACAAATCGAGCGCCTTCGCGCCGATCTGGAATCCTTAAAAAAGGAAATGGAAGCGGGCCTTCTGGCATCTGAAATTCATAATGAAAAAGTTTCGGAGGCCTCAAATGAATACATCAAAAAAATCGAGATTGTGCAAGCGGATCCTGATGCTCGGGACTGGTTTAATCAGCCCTTACCTTCTGCAATCGTGTACAACTTCGAGGATCGAGTCTGCGAGAATTCAAACCGTTAAACCTCCACAATATTTATTGATTTCATGCGAAAAACCTACGATTGAGCGCATGGAAACAAACGGTGATTTATTGATGTATTTATACAAACTTGAATATAAATTCGACGTTTGCGCGGCTCAAATAGACGCGTTAAGCGCATTCTATAACGAGGTGGAGTGATGGACGGAATAAGCGCAGGTGCCGCAGCCCTTTCAACATACGGATTGTATTGTATTGTCGCGGTTTTGGCGATGGTGTGTTACAAGTTATACACAAAAACAGGCGCTCTTGAAAAAGAGTTTCGAGATTACGTAAAAAGCGAATCAAAAGCATCCAAGGAAGCACATGAAAAGCTCGTTGTTGATACAACGGCGGCCTTAAATGCAAGCTCGCAGGCCATAAAAGATAGTACGGACGCATTGAATAAAATATCGGTAGTCATGGAGAGGATGAAATGAAATGTGTGTTTTGTGATTCTTGTCGTGAGTATATAAAATACGGCGAAACCGCCTGGAAGGTTGATTCTATATTTGAGCATGAGCCTATGGTGGTTTGTCAGAAATGCGCCAAATTGTACAACGGCTATCCTGAAGCCCTTAAACGTTTAACGAGCGCAGAGTATAACGAAATGAAATGGTTTGATGTCATCACAAGCAGGTGGGATAATGATGATTGAAGAATTAGCGCACAGAGAAAGAGATATAGCACGCGCATTATATATACAACTTGTTGCTGGAAAATTGGATGGATATTCATTTGAACTGATACGGGATTTGCGCATAATCCTTGACGATATCGAAAAGAAATTGTCTTTTGCGCAGCTTGGATACAAATCAGACCTTAAAGGCCTTGCAGAAAGAGAAAATCATGTTTAGCGTTTTCATAAAGTGTTATACAAAACAAAAAATGTGTGTTGAACTCTCAAATATTGCACACCTTGAGGCTGAATCATATAGCGAGATTATACAGCTTTTTAGACAGTTCAAACGTGAATTCTGTGATAAATACTGTGAAATTGTGGGTAAATGTTACAACGATAAAGAATATATTGGGGAGTTGTGATGTTACATTATGGAAGTCGAAACGGCCAGAAAATACAATGGATTGTAATCCATTACCCTGTCATGCCAGGAGCAAACGCGAAACGTTGTAAACAATACTATATAGACACAAACGAAAAGAAATCAGCTCATTACGCCGTTTCTGATTTGCAGACAGAATCTATTGTTCCTTGCTCTTTCGCGGCCTGGCATTGCAGTACATCTGGAATTAAAACATATTGTTCAGCAAATAATTATAACTCAATCGGCATTGACCTTATGGATAACAAAATAAACAAAAAGTCGTTGAGCGTAAAAGATAATGACTGGTACATTTCAGACTCAACACTAAGCAGGGCCGCTTATTTGATAGCTTTTCTGATGCGGCAATACAAAATAGACATCAATCACGTTGTACGTCATTACGATGTAACGCACAAGGCTTGCCCCAGGCCGCTTTGTGGTGAAGATATTAATATTTATTATGGGATTTCTGGAAACCAGAAATGGCAACAGTTCAGAAATGATATAATAATTAATTTTGAAAATATTCTTGCTGATGAAGACGCGGGGCGCAGAAATGAGAGTAAAAATCCGTAGACTGTCAAGAAGTGACATTGCATTTAGCTTGTTAGCGAGGTATAAACACATTGTACGATACATAACGGGCACAATCAATTATTAATGATTCAGGAGGGTTCCATGACAAAAGAACAGGTTACAGCAATTATTAACACGATCAGAGCAACCGCAGTTTTCTTTATAGAAAACGGATACAAAATCAAACAGCTTTGGCAATCTTTTGATATAACAAAATCAGAAACATTCACCACAGAGATCGAGACACTCACTACTCAATACAATGACGCAATCGACGAAATCATTGAAGGGCTTGAATAATGGCCGATGATAACAATACAACCCCCCTGATTAATACAATCAGGGAAACAACGCTTGCAGCAATAGCAAAAAAGTATAACATCGAAACGGCTCAGAAACGCTTTTATATTTCCCATTCACAATCGGATTCTGAATATATCACAGGCGCAATCGGTGAATACAATGACGCAATCGACGAAATCATTGACAATATCCCGGACGTTCCACCAACACCACCGGATCCGACGTTACCAACAATTTGGCAAAGTCGTGCAAATGTTTCTCCGTCAAACCAAACCATTTCAGTTGGTGGCATTTCTCTTTTGAGCAGAGATGGTCAGATAATACAATATTATTCAGATTATTCTTATGCGTTCAGGCGGTGGGTTAAATTCACAACGACCGACCGTTCCCCTGGTGAAATCATATCTAATGCTGGATCTTTGGCCGTCAAGAATACAGGCACAAGCGATGTGACAGGCGTTTATAATGTAGATTATGCGGCTTGTTCAAACAATCAGGCCGAAGTTGTCACTGTGTATGATAACCAAAATGCTTCCTATAATGCCTTTAAATTCAATTCAAATGGTACTGACTATTACTACGTTCTGGATGAAGTCCAGACAGTTTGGACGGATGATTTATCGAGTATAGGGTACAGCTTGACGCCTGCGATTGTGTTGCCTACTGTAAGTATCAGTGGGGATTTTGGGACTAATCTTTTTAAATTTAATACACTCGGCTCAGACTATACATTTAATGCAGGAGTAACAACAAGTATTTATAGATACGATACAGGCGCAATTGAAACATACAATCAATCAAAGAATTATGCCACGGTTCGATGCATAAACGCGGCAAGTCAAATTATTACAAGAACAGGCGTCGAGCTTGTGAACTGGAACGGTAATTTGTGGTGTCACAACATTTCCGGCTCTACGCTCGTTGTCGCATACATAAAAGTTGCAGTGTGCTCGTCTAACGAGGCAACAGTAATCACAGTATACAATAGCTCAAATGAGGCGTTCAACGCATTTAAATATACAGCCTCGGGCACGGATTACTACTATGTCTTAGATGGCACACAAACAGATTGGACGGATGATTTGTCAAGTATAGGGTATCATTTGCAGGCTGAATATATTGATGTGTTTTTATATTTGTATTATGATGGAAGATCATGCACGTTCGGAGCAAGAGATTACTGGGGGTCTTTCATTATAGACAATGAAGACAAAGCAGCGCTTGAAAACTTTGGTATCAGTATTGTGACTGTTACTTCTTCAGGCGCTATTACTGCTACAGCGGAAGCGGTGTCGTATGCCAATAACGATCAATTCACTTTGGAAATTTTAGGGCTATATACGGGCGTTAGAACCGGGGATGCTGTTGCGGATTTGTCTAACTTTAATATTGACAGAGGGCCTTCAAATCAGCCGTTTTATTATCCACAAAATTGTATCTGGAGTATAAACGCTTATAATACTTCAGTAAAGACTTGGAAATGTAGAATAACAAAGAAAACCACATAAGGAGGCAACCATGTACAATGTCATTTTAAAGACACATGTTGGCAATGTTGTTACTGGCACGCCTAGCGGTTGCAGATATACAGAAGAATGATTCACCTCACAAACGAACTCTATATTCTCTGCTCAATTCTATCAATTCATCCAATGGTTTTCATCTCAGACGGTCAGTGTGTGGCCGTCTGTGATGCACATTCAGACTCACCACATGAGTGCTACATTGACGGCAACTCGACAACCGATTGCTACTCAGATGATGGTCAACAACAGCTCTGTGATGCTCGCTTTGTATATATAAAAAAGGATGATTATGAATGAGGAAAAATATATAAAGATAATATCAATATTGATTTTAATCACATCATGTATTATCTTTGTTTTCCAGATAAATACAGCGTTTGCCGCAGATTATACAAAATGGGTTGACGCTTGCAAACCATACAAAGAGACGGTTCAAAATATACTTCGTGAAGAAGGCATTTCGCCTGAATACTACTATCTCATGGTAGCAGAATCCAGGTGCAAAGAAAAAGCACAAAGCGCAGCCGGGGCGCGTGGATTCTGGCAGTTAATGCCCGCGACAGGCAGGCGCTTTGGTTGTAAAGATTTGCATGATATCGACTGCGCAACGCACGCAGCCGCGAAATACATTAAGAGCTTAGAGGCGCGCTTTGATACATTTGAAGAAGTGATTATTGCCTACAATATGGGCGGCCACAATTACATAAAACACGGGAAAAGCGCGCAGGCTTTGGGATTGGTTCGACGCGTAAGAATGATACAAAAGGCAGATAGATGAAAACAAATGGTATTATACCAACTGAACACGATGAGCAAAAAGCCCTGATTAAGTGGTGGACTGTGTACAGTAAGCGACGGGGCATTCCAGAAGTATTATTATTTGCAATCCCAAACGGCGGGAAACGGTCAGTTCAAACGGCAATGGTTCTGCGCTCCGAAGGCGTGCGGCCTGGCATTCCCGATCTATTTCTTGCACACGAAACATACAAACACGCGGGCCTTTTTATCGAAATGAAAAAGCAAAAAGGCGGCGTGGTGTCTGATATTCAGAAAGATACAATCGAAACCATAAAAGAAAAAACAAGCTATTGTGTTAAGGTATGCAATGGCTTTAATGATGCGCGTGAAACAATAGAAAAATACGTCGAAACGGGCGAAATATAGAAAAAGGAAAATTCAACGCAACAGAATAAAAATAAAATAAAATTAGGTACTACGAGACGGGGTATGCCCGTCAACAGTACTCGAAAGGGGA
>JAEIGA010001502.1_pt1 | contig 36476 bp, 28 predicted proteins | sample 9270691 | NCBI WGS metagenome assembly JAEIGA01 (sample SAMN17057246, study PRJNA624740) | gut metagenome | biome: biome; isolation source: fecal sample | host: Bos grunniens | place: China: Xizang | collected 2019
AATTTCGCAAAAACGCGGAAATAGCTCAGTTGGTAGAGCAAAACCTTGCCACAAAACAATAAGGTTCCAACCTTGGCAAGGGGAAGCAAAACAAAAGAGCACAAAAGTTTCGCAAAAAAACGCGGAAATAGCTCAGTTGGTAGAGCACAACCTTGCCACAAAACAATAAGGTTCCAACCTTGGCAAGGGGAAGCAAAACAAAAGAGCACAAAAGTTTCGCAAAAAAAAACGCGGAAATAGCTCAGTTGGTAGAGCACAACCTTGCCAAGGTTGGGGTCGCGAGTTCGAGCCTCGTTTTCCGCTCTTCAGTCAAGACAGCAATCAGCTGTCTTTTTTTATTTACTATATTTGAAGGCAAGATAAAAAAAGTAGGAGTCTCTCATGAGACTCCTATGGTAGCGGGGGAAGGGATCGAACCTCCGGCCTTTGGGTTATGAGCCCAACGAGCTACCACTGCTCCACCCCGCGATGCATTTCTAAAACTGATGCAAAGGTAAGGCATATTTTCTTATTCACCAAATTTTATCAGACATTTTTTCAACACACAGCAATATTTTTCCTATTTTAACAATCATACTTTTGCACAATTATACAAAAACGTGTAATTTTGCAACAAAATCCTCGCAATGTCAACTATTGAAACAAGAGAACATATAATAAAGACTGCAAGAAAGCTGTTTGCACAACAAGGTATAGGCAACATAACCATGGGCGATATTGCAACAGCTGCAGAGAAAAGCCGTCGCACTGTCTACACCTACTTCAAGAGCAAGGAAGAGCTTCTTGAAGCAAGTATAGAGATGGAGGTAAAAAAAATCTCGGCAGCTACTACAAAAGTTGCCATGTCAGACCTTCCGCCCGACAAAAAAATCATAAAGCTGATATTTGTACGACTCCAATCAACACGCAACATCATACGCCGGAACAGTTGTCTTCACAATGAATATATACTCATCGTAGAGCACATACGAAAAAGTTTCGATGCAAAGGAGATTGCATTGTTCCGCCATATCATCACAGAGGGTAACCAACAAGGCATATTCAACACAGAAAGTCCCGACCTTGCAGCAAGATTTCTACATTTTTGCCTTAAAGGCATAGAGATGCCTTTCATCAACGGAATCATGAGCAAGAACAACAGCGACAAGTTTGTCCACGGATTTACAGAAAAGGTAATCCTTAGCGCCTTGGGACACAAAGAGATCATTAAACAGGTACAGAAATGAGAGTTCTTTACGAGGACAACCACATAATTATTGTAAATAAGGCCGCCGGAGAGATTGTCCAAGGCGACAAGACCGGTGACAAATCGCTATGCGACACAGCCAAGCAATATATTAAAGAAAAATATGCCAAGCCCGGAAATGTTTTCATAGGCCTGCCACATCGCCTCGACCGTCCCGTTAGCGGAATTGTAGTATTGGCAAAGACAAGCAAAGCCCTTGAAAGACTGAACAGGATGTTCCACGACGGTAACGTCAGGAAAACATATTGGGCTATAACAAAAGGAAAGCCCATACCTGCCGAATCAGAACTCGAGAACTGGATTCTTCGCAACGAAAAGATGAACAAGAGTTTTGCATACTCCAAAGAGGTCAAGGGAGCAAAACACGCTTTACTGCACTACAGGACTATTGGCAGTTCGCAGAACTACAACCTTATCGAGGTTGACCTGAAGACAGGCCGCCACCACCAGATACGTTGCCAGTTGGCGTTTATTGGGTGTCCGATAAAAGGTGACCTCAAATATGGCGCAAAACGTTCCAACCCCGACGGCAGCATATCGCTTCATGCACGACACATAGAATTCATACACCCTGTGTCTAAAGAGACAATAAGTATAACTGCACCACTGCCAAACGACAATCTGTGGCAAAGTTTCGAGAAGTTACAGTAGAAGCCGTAACAACATCAATCAATTTTCTTTTTTAGATAATATAGAACAGAGCTGTTTCCTTTACGGAACAATTCCCTTGCTGCCGAGCGTACAGCATCGGCAGTCACAGCCCTGTAGAATTCCGGTTCCCGGAAATGCGAATCAAGACAACCGCGCAGACCGGCAAGAGCGATATTGTTTGCAAGGTTCTCACCACCAAGGTTTCTGAAACAGAACTCCGATTCAAAACGGTTACGCACCTTCTCCATCTCCTCTTCCGGGACAAGTTCCTTCTTCAACAGTTCCAGCTCGTTCCATATTGCCGATTCTGCATCCTCCATTTTCACACCGGCCGGCACCCGTGAATATATCCAGAACATTCCGGCATCTTCACAACCCGATATAAAGGCATCAATCTTTGAAAAAAGTTTCTTTTCTTTTACGAGGCGCATCATAAAGCGTCCCGAATACCCATTTGAAAGAATATCTGAGATAACATCACATGGATAATAGTCCGAATCGAGACGAGCGCCCATGTGAAAGCCCATATAGAGAGCATTCTCAGGCACATTGCGGTAGACCACCTTGCGTCTCTGACGCACCTGGCGCGGCTCTACAGGAAGAGAAGGAGCCACATAGCCACCGGATTCTATATTTCCGAACCACTTTCTGCCCCATTCCACAACCTGTTCAAAAGGGATATCTCCTACAACAGACAGAACAGCGTTGTCGGGCACATAATGACGCTTGTAGAAATCGCGTATGACCTTTACCGGCACTTCGGCTATATGCTCGATGCAACGCCCTATAGTAGACCAACGGTAAGGATGTTTCTTATATGCCATTTCTCGGAGCAAAATGCTGGCATCACCATAGGGACGGTTAAGTTTCGTCTGTTTGAACTCCTCTATGACAACATTACGCTGCACATTGACCTTTGCATTTCCGAACCTTACATTGCACATGCGGTCACTCTCCATCATAAATGCAAGTTCGGCATTATTGCGTGGCAAAGCTATGTAATAGTTTGTCACATCATTGTTTGTATAGGCATTATTCTCACCTCCGGCTCTCTCAAGAGGTTCGTCGAACGACGGCACAGCCTCCGTCCCTTCAAACATTATATGTTCAAGCAGATGAGCAATTCCTGTATATTCACAATCCTCATTACGTGCCCCTACGCCATAAGCAAGGTTGACATACACCATCTGTTTTCCCGGTGCTTCGCAATGCAGGATTCTCAACCCGTTGGCAAGTGTCGTACTATTTATCTTCTCCATCAACGACAGTCATCCTGTTAATTATGACATGGTTACGCGGACGGCCTTTAGATGTCGCATCCACAAGTGAAATTTTCTCTACCACATCCATACCCTCGACTATTTCACCGAACACAGTATAGTGTGCGTCAAGATGCGGCAATCCCCCGACAGTCTTATACTCCTTGCGCTGCGCCTTGGTGTAGGCAAATTCGTTTCCCTTTACAGCAGCACGGGAATCGGCCATAAGCTTGCTTATCAGTTTGCTCAGTTCAATCTTTTTCTTGGCATCATGCTTTGCAGCATTGTTCAAGCGGTGTATCTCCTGCCTGTAGGGGACCTGCAGTTCATGGAACTTCTTGTTTACAAGTTCCTTGTTGACCTGGCTCTCGCACACCTTGAAATCCTCCTCCTTAGCCGGTTTTCCCGTGACAATATAGAAATGCGCTCCCGAAGAATACTCACCCTGATTGAAACTTGCCGCAGCGACTGCACCGCGTTTGTGATAACGCACAGTGGGGTCTATCTCTGCAGGGACAGTGTGTTCCACATCGGTAACTCCAAGGTCTGCACCATCCGGTTTCGTCTTCGAGGTGTAATCACCGGTCTGTATAAGCATATTCTTCTTTGCCCTGTAGAACAGTTGCCCGTCATAATAGCCGTTCATCACCAGATTTATAAAATTCTTGCGATGCAACGGTGCATCCTTGTAGAGTTTTATTACAAAATCACCCATATTGGTCGATACACATACAAATTGGTCACAATCGGGACTGTTCGTATTCAGTTCCTTTACAGTGCCCGGCGATGCCTGTACAGACTTTTCATCCTTCTGCTCCACCTTTTCGCCTCCACATGATAGTGCAATAACAGACAGGAGCACAGCCATTAATGCAGATATTCTTCTCATTATATTACGCTTCTGTTATAATTTTTATACAATACGGTGCATCCACCCCGTCATTTCATTGCAAAAATAGGCATATTTTAGAAAATAAAAGAGCTTTCAGACAAAAGATATCCACAACTTTGTTCAATATATGCGACTACCGACATGGGGATACACAAAGAATGTTGTGAACCGTGGTGGAAATAATAACGTCAAATAACAATAATTAGAGAAAGTAATTGACATTTGAGGTGACAATAACCCATTTTTTTGGTTACTTTGCAACTTATATGAAAAAAGGCAACGTAAAATACAAGATATTCAAGGCTGTGCTCCTAATATTGTGCACACCGGTAATCATATTCTTGTTACTTGTCATGCTGCTATATCTGCCACCCGTACAGCAATATGCAATCGAGGCCGTCTGCCACGAAGCAAGCAGCAGAACCGGATACGAAATCAGGACAGGCGCTTTCCAACTTCTTTTTCCCTTGAAGGTCGGGATATCCGACTTCGAAGTCAAAAAAGGAGATACGATATACGCAAGCGGAAAAAGCATCGAAGCAAGAGTCTCGACATTGTCATTGCTGAAAGGCGAGATTGAAATCGACTACCTGTCACTTGAAAAGACTAAAGTAAACACCTCGAACCTCATCCCGGACATAATGCTGCAAGGAGAGATAGGTTATTTCAGGGCTGTTGCGAGAAACATAGACCCCATCGGAGAGAGTGCCAACATCCGTCAATTGCATCTTCACAGCACCGACATATACATAGAAATCGCCGACACTGCAAAAAAAGAGAAGGAGGAGAGCACACCATCGGATTGGAAAATAAACCTGCACCACGGAACAATAAACAAAAGCAGGATAAGGGTGGGTATACCGTCCGACACACTCACCATTGAGGCAGGAATAGGCAAGTTAGGCATAAGAGAAGCAATAATCGACCTCGGGGAACCGTCATATGCCTTGAAATCACTAAGCATGAACGATTGTGACGCAAAATACGACCAGGGGACAGACAGTCAAAGAGTGAGACCTACCGGCCATATCGCAGTAAACAATATAAACCTCGATTGCCGGGAAACTGTATACACCCCCGACAGTACCCTATTAAACATAAAAGACCTTGCATTTGTACAGCCCGATGGCATCACAATTACAGGAGCCTCGTTCTCTGCCATGGCAGACAGGCATCTGCTCGACATAAAAGAACTGTCGGTAAAGAGCAGGAACGGCTCACTCATAAAAGGAAACACCATTTTGCCGTGGAGCACGTTGCGCAAAGGCAGCACAGCCGACATGAGAGCATGGCTGTCGGCAGCACTCAACAGAAAAGACCTCTCAGCGCTTCTGACTGCAAAAGAGTATGAGTCGCTCTCAATGCTTGGTGACAGACCATTCGAGGCAGACATTAAAATACACGGTAACGTTTCAAACATGGAGATAGATACAATCAGCCTCAGCATCCCGTCTGTTGCAGACATCCATGCAAACGGAAATTTAAAAGAGATTACCGACACCGAAAAGCTCGAAGCTGCGCTGAACCTTGACTGTTGCATCCATGACATACGGAAGATTACAGGAGTTCCCCTCACCGACAGCATTTCCAATGTAAGGGTAGATATAGGAGCTTCAATGACATATATCGCAGGCGAAGCCAACATAGAGATGGAATTGCACGGTGCAGGAGGAGAGATTGGCACAAAAGCAACATACGACATCGGCAGCGAGAGCTATAACGCAACCGCAACGGTAAACAGCATCAACATAGCAAGCATAATGCCCGACATACCGTTAGAGAGCCTCACAATGAACCTGAAGGCCGAAGGTGAAGGTGCAGATATATTCAACAGCATGACAAAGTACGGTATAGCCATGAAGATAGATACTGCAGTCTATGCCGGCTACCGCCTGAACGACATAACACTGAACGCAATACAGGAAAACAGCATCTCCGACATCACACTGCAGACAAACGACCGGAACCTCAATCTTGAACTGAACGCACACACAAGACTCGATTCGGCAGACATCCGTAACAAGACAACCATAAACATAGTAAAAGCCGATTTCAAGGGACTGGGACTGAGTGAAGCGGAATTCGGGTCGGAAATGGATATCGAATTTACAATATCGACCGATATGTCCGAAAGCCACTCTTTGAACCTTACCGGAAAGAATATCAAGATAACTGCTGCCGGAAAGAGATTTACACCAAAGGAGATTTCAACCGAAATGGCAACAGCCCCCCACTCCACATATATTACGGCGAAGAACGGTGACCTTTCTGTATCAGGCAAAATGGACTGTGGTTACAACGGTCTCTTTGCGTCGCTTGAGAAACTTGGAAGAATGTATTCAGAAGCAAGCAGCAACCACGATATGATATATTTCCTGCACGATTATGAAAAAGCAATGCCCGAGATGACGTTCGATTTCAAGTGCGGAAAGCAGAACATGCTTGCAAACTATCTTGCCTTTAACGGAATGAGCACGGACAATATGAGCCTGAAACTCAAGCTCGACACTATACAAGGCCTGAATATAGAAGGCGGAGTCTACGGATTCAGGGACAGTGCCATAAACCTCGACACTGTACGCATATTCACAAGACAGGAGGGCGAAAAGGTCAGATATCTTGCAAGGGTGCGAAGTACATCGGTAAACCCCGACAACGAAAAACAGACCTTCAATGCCGCACTCTACGGCAATATTTGCATGGATTCACTCTCTACAAACTTCGTATTCCGTGACAAGAAAGAGGGAGTGGGAATAAAGATAGGTGCGACAACATTGATGAAGCCAAGGGAGTTGAGCATACATTTCAACCCCAACGCAATACTTCTTGGAGAGAAGTTCAGTTTCAACAGAGACAACCGCATAAGACTGAACAGCAGGATGAACATCGAAGCAGATGTAACACTTGAAAACGACAGCAACGGTGGATTACGTCTGCATACCAACCCCGACTCTACGGCACAATACAATGCCAATCTGGAGATTTTCAACGTCAATCTCAAGAGGCTCACAGAAACACTACCCTTTGCGCCCGACATTTCAGGGACACTCAACCTTGACCTGTTCTTCAAGAAAGACGGGAAAGGCATTATGATAAGCAGCGATATCAAAGCTGACGATGTGGCATACGAAGGTACATACATCGGCAATGAGGCGGTTGAGGTAGCATACTTCCCAAAAGAAAAGAACGCCCATAGTCTTAACATACTATTGAGGCACAATGATAGGGAGACTGCGCGTCTCAGCGGTGACTACACCGATGAAACCGACGACCCCGGACTTAACGGCAGCATCAGCATCGACCGCTTCCCGCTCGACATCACAAAGGCATTCATCAAGGGGTCCGGAGTCGACTTTACAGGATATATCAATGGAGAACTCAAGGCCGAAGGCCGTCTTTCCGGGCTAAAGACAAACGGGCACATACAGTTCGACTCTGTCTATATGGATGCGCCATTGGCCGGCACAACCCTCCGCATGCCCGATGAGTATGTACGCATCGAGGACAACGTCATAAGATTCAACAACTTCAATATACTTGCCAAAGGAAACACCCCGTTCAATGTAAACGGCACAGTAGATATGAACAGACTCTCCGACCCTGCATTGGATATCAGAATGAATGCAAGCAACTACAAGCTGGTAGATTCTCCACGCAAGAGAGGCAATATGCTCTATGGCAAGATGTTTGTCGATTTCAGGTCGTTCATCGGAGGCACAGTAAACAATATGAAAGTGCGTGGCAACATGACACTGCTCGGCAACAGCAACATAACCTACGTGATGCAAGATACCCCTATCGAGTCGGACAAAGAACTTGACGGGCTTGTAGAATTTGTAAACTTCAAGGATACCACAAATACAGCACCACCCGTAGAAGAAGAAATAGACCTTGGAAACACCGACATAAACCTTACCCTGAATATAGAAGAGGGTGCAAGAATAAATGCCGACTTCGACGAGAACAGGAACAGTTACCTGATGCTTCAAGGTGGAGGCAATCTGCACATGACCTACACCGACGAGACCGGAATAAACGTTACAGGAACCTATTCCATGAGTGACGGACAACTGAAATATGCCCTCCCTGTAATTCCTCTCAAGACCTTCAACATTGTCGACGGCAGCAAAATCACATGGACAGGCAACCTTTTCAATCCCGAAGTAGATATCACAGCACTTGAAAGAATTACCACATCGGTAACATTCGACGACAACAGCATGCAGCCAGTAATGTTTGATGTCGGTGTAAAACTGAGCAACTCGTTGAGTAACATGGGGCTTAGTTTCACCATGTCGGCACCCGAAAACGCAATGATTCAGGATAACCTCAAAATGCTTGACCCCGAGACACTCAACAAGTATGCTGTCACCATGCTCATCACAGGAACGTATATCGGCAACAGCAAAGGAATGACAATATCCAATGCATTGAGTTCCTTCCTCGATGCAAAAATAAATGACCTCACAGGCAGCGCCATGAAGAGTGTGGATGTAAATGTCGGGATAAATGATGCCCAGAATGCCGAGACCGGAAGCACATACAAGAACTACTCCTTCAGTTTCAGCAAACGGTTCTGGAACGACCGTCTCACAATAGTGATAGGCGGAGAGGTAAACAGCGGAGACCACCCCACGGGGGACAACAGTTTCATAAACAACGTATCGCTCGAATGGAAGATTAGCGACAAAGGCAACCGCTATCTGAGACTGTTCTACGACAAGAACTATGAGTCACTGCTCGAAGGCGAAATAGTTGAGACCGGAATCGGTTATGTATACAAACGTAAGCTTAACACACTTAACGAACTGCTCATATTCAAGCGCAAAGAGGATAAGGAAGAGCCACATCCTGCCCCTTAAAGAGAATGCAGTATTCCGCTGTGCTCAACAACATTAAAAAGGAACACGAAGTTGTTAAAATTAGTAACTGAATGATAAAAAAGATTTTGACATACACATTGCTGGTGACTATTCTATCGGCATGCTCAACCACAAAGCACCTTCCAGCCGGTGAACAGCTATACACCGGTATCAGGAAAATCAATTTTGCCGAGGCTGAAAAGTATGCCGCCGGCGATGCCGGGAAAATTGCAATGGAGGAGGTCACATACGCGCTCGAATGTGCTCCGAACGGTTCCCTTTTCGGAAGTTCGTCGCTCAAAGGTTTCCCATTTGGGCTATGGTGGTACAATGCATTCAATGATTCGAAAAGCAGAATCGGCAAGTGGTTCTTCAACAATTTCGCAAAGGACCCTGTACTCATATCAACAGTAAAGCCCGAGTTGCGCGCCCAGGTCGCCACAGATGTATTGAAGTATTACGGTTACTTCAACGGAAAAGTCGAAGCCACAGTCAACACATCAAAAAAGAACCGCAAGAAGGCAAGCGTAACATACAATGTGACATTAAATGAACCTTACACATACGACAGCATAGCATACTGCAATTTTCCCAAAGCGGCCGACAGCCTGATTACGTCTACCGGCAAGGCAAGAACAATAAAACAGGGCGAACAGTTCAATGCAGCAGCAATGGAGGAGGAGAGAAACAGACTCAGCAACCTGTTCCGTAACAACGGCTACTATTACTTCCAGCCGGGATACATAAATTATCTTGCCGACACCGTCAACACCCCTGGCAAGGTGGCGTTGCGTGTGCAGCCGGCAAAAGGACTTTCACGCAATGTATCAAGAGTATGGTACTTCGGCAACACCGTCATCAGGGTTACTCCCAACAACATGGGGAACAATAGAAACGGTTTTGTGGCCGACACGCTCGACAGACGGAATCTTAGATACATCTATTACAGCAAAAGGCTCCCTGTACGCCCGGGTGCATTGCTCCGCAACCTTCAGATAAGGAACGGTGAACTGTATTCGAACGAAAAACAACAGAAAGCTTTACAAAGGCTGAGCCAGATGAACATATTCAGCAGCATCAGCCTAAATCTTGTACCACGTGGCGAAAGCGACACGCTCGACATAAACATAACGACACAGCTCGACAAGCCATACGACCTTACATTCGAATTGAATGTCACATCGAAAAGCAACGACCAGATTGGTCCCGGAAGCAAGATAAGCCTTGCCAAGAGAAATCTGTTCCGCGGTGGAGAGACTCTAAAGCTCACACTTACAGGTTCATACGAATGGCAGACCGACAAGAATGTCAAAGGCCGTGCCGCCGTGATAAACTCCTGGGAGATGGGAGCCGACCTCACGCTTACATTTCCGCGTCTGTTCTTTCCTATAGTACACCGCCGTCACCTGCGCGTACCCTCATCGACATCCCTGCGCATATTCACCAACCAGATGAACCGTTCGGGATTCTTCAGAATGGTCAGGGCCGGAGGTGATGCCACATACACTATTTTCACAAAGACAACCACCACGCATACTATCATACCGTTCCGTCTCTCTTATGATATGCTGCTCAAGACAACCGAAAAGTTCGACTCCATTGCAGCAGCCAACCATTCCATAAAGAACAGTTTCCGCAACCAGTTCATCCCTGCGATGCAATACACCTTCAGATACGACAACACAAGCACCGGACACCGCAACAAGACATGGGTTGAAGCGTCACTGACATCGGCCGGCAACATCACATCACTCATCTTTGCAGCCTTCGGGCAGAGCCTCGACAAAAGAGACAAGAACATCCTGGGGAACCCATATGCACAATTCATAAAGGCGACAGCAGAGCTGCGGCAACTATGGAAAATCAGCCGTAACCACTATATTGCGACGCGTCTGATGTTAGGAGCCATACACAGTTACGGTAACGCACAGTATGCCCCATACAGCGAGCAGTTCCACATTGGCGGAGCAAACAGTCTGCGTGCATTCACCATACGCTCCTTGGGACCGGGCAGCTACCACCCGAGCAGCAAGGACAGATACTCCTACCTCGACGAGACCGGTACGTTGAAGATGGAGATAAACGCAGAATACCGTTTCAAGCTGTTCGGTGACCTCAACGGTGCACTGTTCGTCGATGCCGGGAACATATGGCTGACGAAAAGGGACAAGGAGCGTCCCGGAGGGGAGTTCACCCCACGTACATTCGCCGAACAGATAGCATTGAATACAGGATTCGGATTCAGATACGACCTCGACATCCTTGTTCTGCGCCTGGACTTCGGTCTTGGGCTGCATGCGCCCTACAAGAGAAAGCGCAACGGATATATAAATCTTAACCCGTTGAAGGACGGTTTCGCATGGCATTTCGCTATCGGATACCCATTCTAAAGAATGTTTTATAGCACAGGTAAACGTGATTGCTTAGAAATTGCATGACAACCGAAACTATTTTTGTTACCTGACACTTTTCAGTAAAAAAAATATTCAAAACTTATGTATTTTTAATAAATAAGCACTACCTTTGAAAGTGGTGCTCACTTTTGCACTGCAACGAACGGAAAAACACTATAATTAACCCTAAATAAAAAAATAAAAATGAAACCTACACTTTTTGTCTTGGCAGCCGGTATGGGCAGCCGTTACGGTGGTTTGAAACAATTGGACGGCCTTGGTCCAAACGGTGAAACAATTATGGACTACTCTATCTTTGACGCTATCAGAGGCGGTTTCGGCAAGTTGGTATTCGTTATCCGCAAGGATTTCGAGCAGGACTTCCGTGACAAGGTATTGAGCAAGTACGAAGGACATATCCCGACAGAGCTTGTATTCCAGGCTATCGACAACCTTCCCGAAGGTTTTACCGTTCCCGAGGAACGCACAAAGCCATGGGGAACAAACCATGCAGTGCTCATGGGCAAAGATGCCATTAAAGAGCCTTTTGCAGTAATCAATGCCGACGACTTCTACGGCCGTGACGCATTTGCTGTTATGGGCAAGTGGTTGAGCGAGCTTCCCGAGGGCAGCGAGGGCAAATACTCAATGGTCGGCTTCCGCATCTGCAACACACTCAGCGAGAACGGAAGCGTAGCACGTGGCGTTTGCGAGAAGAACGAGCAGAACATGCTTACAGGCGTTGTTGAACGCACAGAGATTATGCGTGTCGACGGCCCTATCTGCTACAAGGACGAAGAAGGCGCATGGCAGCCTGTCGGCGAGGAGACACCTGTCTCAATGAACTTCTGGGGTTTCACACCCGACTACTTCAAGCATTCAGAGGAGCAGTTCGTCGACTTCCTGAAAGAGAATATCGACAAACCTAAGGCAGAGTACTTTATCCCGTTGGTAGTGAACAACCTCACTACAACCGGCAAGGCAAGTTGCGAGGTTCTCGACACTACAGCAAAGTGGTTCGGTGTTACATATGCAGCTGACCGTCCGGGTACAGTAGAGAAGATTCAGGCACTTGTTGATGCCGGTGAATATCCCGCAAAACTGTTCTAAACAGCCGACAAACGGTATACAAAAAAAGATGTGAACCTTGCCGGTTCACATCTTTTTTATCCCATGAACATCTCTTGTCAGAAAGCTGATTCGAGAACGCTCTGAGCAGGACGAAATCCTTGCTGAGCCGACTTGGTAAACCACTCCTTCGCAGCATCCATATCCTCGAGCACACCCTGACCGTTGTAGTATAGAACTCCAAGATTGTACTGCGCCTGAGCATCGCCACCTTCGGCAGCCTTCTTATACCAGGTAAAAGCCATATTCATATCGCGCTCAACTCCCCAACCATGCTCAAAACATGAGCCAAGATTGCTTTGTGCTTTCAAATTTCCTTCATTTGCAAGTTTCAGATACCACTCGACAGCCTTTTCATGGTTCTGTTTTGCGTGATTCTTCTGATAGCACACTGCAAGATTATACTGCGCATCCTTGTCTCCATGTTCTGCAGCCGGCTCGTACCACTCTACCGCCTTCTCATAATCGACATCCACACCTTTACCCTGGGCATACGCCTCGCCTACATACATCTGCGAACGCACATGTCCCCGTTCTGCAAATTTCATGAATATAGCAAAAGCCTCTGCATAATAACCGTTATACCTGTTTATCACAGCATTATTGAATTCCCTGCGCTCATATGCCGTAAGTTCAAGACCGGCTGCCAACACCGAAGCCGAGCCGGAGGGGAAGAATCTCTTCTCCAGCACCTCGTCACTCGTTTGTGTGAGCTCTTTGTACAATTCATAGGCGTGTTTTGCCTTCTCAACCTCTCCTTGCTCAAGCAGAGAGCGAGCTTCAAGCAGATGCTCTTCAAAATTCTCTTCAGTTTGGGCAGTGATGCAAGCAAGCGGAACAACGCAAAGCAACATCAAAACAAAAATCTTTCTCATACAAAAATACTTTTTCTTCAAGACAGTGCTAAAGTAACAATAAACGTTCAAACAATAAAACCTAAAAGCGAATTTTTGTTATATATAATATAATAAGGTATATATACATTCAGCATTGAAAAGATGAAACAGCCACTACTGAGTACCACAACACACCCACTAATATATTTTAACAGAACAGAAAGAAAACTGTAAATTGACATAAATACACATAATCTCAAAAAAAGTCTAACTTTTTGTAAAACCTGAACCAATTACCAACGCAAACACAAATCCCATTATCAACCAATCAATTAGCTTATAAAAAGTTAATACCTTAATAAATTTTCTTGAAAATCGGGTACATTTTGACCATTTGCACAAAAACAAGCAAATGAGCAAAAAGCGAGCAAAAAAAGCGATTTTCTTTAATCTTTAACACAATTGTTGAAAAAAAACACTTAACAAATTTTTATATTTATTACAAATGATTTATCTTCGCGCCATTATTTCCCAAATTGCACAGTTGGGAATATAGCAAAAAGACACTAAAACTTTATTATTATTAACTTAAATTCATTGTTATGAAAAGAGTGCTATTTCTATTGACCTGTATCTTTATGGGTATAGGTATGGCAACAGCGCAAGTCTCAAAAGTCACAGGTAAGGTTTACTCTGAGGCTGACGGCGAGCCTGTTATCGGAGCCTCAGTTCTCGTTGAGGGCACTACACTTGGTGCTTCTACAGACATTGAGGGTGATTTTACAATTGAAAATGTACCCGCTTCAGCAACAACACTCCGCGTGTCATATGTAGGTATGTCAACACAGGAGGTACACATTGTTAGAGGCAAAGCCATGAAGATTATCCTCGTTGAGGACTCAAAAGTTCTCGATGACGTAGTGGTTATGGCTTACGGTACAGCAAAGAGATCGGCCTTCACAGGTTCGGCTGCTGTCGTAAAATCTGAGGAAATCGGTAAGATTCAGACTTCAAACGCAGCTAATGCCCTTGCAGGTAAGATGGCCGGTGTGCAGTTGACCAACGCTTCAGGTCAGCCTGGTGCAACCAGTCCCACTATCCGTATCCGCGGTATCAGTTCAATCAACGCAGGTAACGCTCCTCTTGTTATTCTTGACGGTGCTCCCTACGATGGCGACTTGAACAACATCAACTCACAGGATATCGAGTCTATGACAGTGTTGAAGGATGCTGCTTCAAACGCACTTTATGGTGCACGCGGTGCAAACGGTGTCATCATGATTACAACAAAGAAAGGTTCTACAGGTTCTGCACGTGTTACATTCGATGCAAAGTGGGGTTCTAACTCACGCGCAACACAAGACTATGAGTACATAACCGACCCAGGACAGTACTACGAAGTTTACTATGGCGCATTGAGAAACTACTATATAAACGAAATGGGCATGACTGCACATGAGGCTCACGCTAACGCTAACGTCGACATGCTGGGAACAAGCGGCTATGGTCTTGCTTACAATGTTTATGAAGTACCTCAAGGCGAATACCTCATTGGCGTGAACGGCAAGCTCAACCCCAATGCGACACTCGGTCGCCGTTTCACCCATAACGGTCAGGAGTTCCTCCTTACACCCGATGACTACATGGATGAGGCTTACAACAACAGCGTTCGTCAGGAGTACAACCTGAACATCACTGCAGGTAACGACAAGTCATCATTCTATGCATCAGTAAACTACCTCGACAATGAGGGTATTACAGCAAATTCAGACTACGAGCGTATCACCGGTCGTTTGAAAGCAGACTACAAGGTAAAGAAATGGTTGACTGTTGGTGCAAACATGTCATACACACACTTTGAGTCAAACTCACTCGGAGAGGACGGTGCATCAGGTTCATCAGGCAACATCTTCGCATATGCTACACGCATTGCTCCTATCTATCCTCTTTACATCCGCGACGGCGAGGGTAATATAATAAGGGATGCCAACGGTTTCAAGATGTACGACTACGGTGATGCAAAGACAAGCATCATGGGTCTTTCACGTCCATTCCTGCCTGGCGGTAACCCATACTCTTCAAATCTGCTTGACATCAACAATGCAGAGGGTAATGCATTCACAGCCAACGCAAATGCAGAAATCAAGTTCTTGAAGAACTTCAAGTTCACATTTGCAAGCGGTGTAAATGTTGACGAGACACGTTCTACAAGCACTACCAACCCATACTACGGTTCATATGCAAGTTCAAACGGTATCGTTTACAAGTATCACACTCGTGCTATCTCATACAACCACCAGCAGCTATTGAACTGGGAGCCTACATTCGGTAACCACAACTTGAATGTAATGCTCGGTCATGAGTACTTCAGAAGCAAGTACTACTATCTCTATGCAAGCAAGTCGCAGCAGCTTGACCCTACAAACACCGAACTTGTAGGTGCAATCTCTGACAACGGTGGTAACTCATACACAACAGACTACAACACAGAGGGTTACTTCGGACGTATCATGTATGACTACGATGGCAAATATCACGCTTCTGTATCTTACCGTCGCGATGCTTCTTCACGTTTCCACAAGGACAACCGTTGGGGTGACTTCTGGTCGGCAGGTGCCGCTTGGGTTATTTCAAAAGAAGACTTCTTTGATGTTGAATGGGTTGACATCCTGAAACTGAAGGCATCTTACGGTGAGCAGGGTAATGACCAAATCGGTAACTACCGCTACACCACATTGTACGAAGTTAAGAATTCAGCAGGCAAACCCGCAGCAGTTCCCTACAGCAAGGGTAACAAGAATATCTCTTGGGAGACACAAGGCAACTTCAACGCCGGTGTAGACTTTGACCTCTTCAAAGGACGTGTAAGCGGTACAATCGAGTACTTCAACCGTAAGACTTCGGACATGTTGTTCTCATTCCCGTTGCCACCTTCACAGGGTTACACAAGCTACTATGCTAACATCGGTGACATGAACAACCGTGGTATAGAGATAGAATTGAAGTTGACTCCTATCAAAACCAAGGACTTCGAGTGGAACGTAAGTGCAAACTTCACTACATATGAGAACAATATCTCATTCTTGCCCAAAGAACGTAAGACAGCTTTGGTTGATGGCAAGAGAGGTTTCACAAGCGGCAGCTATTTCTATGGCGAGGATTGTTCTCTCTACACTTTCCACATGAAGAAGTATGCCGGTATCAACGAAAAGGGTGAGTCAATGTGGTACAAGAACAAAACTAAGCCTGTTGTTGACGAGCAAGGCAACCAGTTGAAAGACAAGTATGGAATACCTATGGTAAAGATACTTGGACGCGAGACTACAACAAAGTACAACGAGGCAAGCGACTACCTCTGCGGTACAGCACTTCCCGATGCTTACGGTGGTTTCGGAACATCATTCGCATGGAAAGGTTTCGACCTCTCTGTTGACTTCTCATTCCAGATTGGCGGTCAGGTATATGACAGCGACTACGCAAGCATGATGGGTTCACCGACTTCAAACAGCAAGGGTAGCAACATCCACGCAGATATGCTTAACGCTTGGACAGAGAGCAACAACTCAAACATACCTCGTATGCAGTTCAATGACCAATACACAGCCGGAACATCTGACCGTTTCTTGACAGATGCTTCATACTTGAGCCTCAACAACGTCAACTTCGGATATACATTCCCCAAACTTTGGACAAAGAAAGTTGGTGTAGAGACACTTCGCCTGTATGTTGCTGCTGACAACATCTGGGTATGGTCAAAGCGTCAGGGTCTTGACCCACGCCAGAGCATAACCGGTTCTGTTACCGGCTCATACTATGCTCCTATCCGCACTGTTTCGGGTGGTGTAACATTAACATTCTAACCAATTAAACAGAGAATTTTATGAAGACTAACATAACTAAATTGTTTACAGGAATGTTCTGTGCAGCCACGTTGTTTTCTGCCACTGGCTGTATGGAGGATACATTCCCAACAGATGTAATGACAGAAGAACAGGTCGGTGCTTCTCCTAAAGCAACCGAGGCTCTTCTTTGGGCTATTCCGGCTTTCGTGAATAACCACGCAACTATCGGTTCTGACAGACATTGGGACTGGGGATACGGTTCAATAATGCACGTACGCGATGTTATGACCGGTGATATAACCCGTGTTTCTTCGGGCTATGACTGGTACTCATCATGGGCAGAGAACAGTGCACAGGGCGAAGACTATATATATGGTCAGTTCTTGTGGAACTATTACTACAAGTTCGTTCAGACACAGAACAACCTTATTTCGGCTGTGAACCCTGCAACTGCAACAGAACAGCAGTTGGGTATGCTCGGTGCAGCACAGGCTTACCGCGCACTTGCCTACCTTGACATGGCACGTATGTTCGAGTTCTTGCCAAATGACAAGACAAGCAACATCACCCCATCGGGTAATGACGTTCTCAACCTCACTGTACCCATCGTACGTGAAGGAATGGACGAGAGCACGACACGCAACAACCCACGCGTTCACCGCGATGCAATGTTTACATTTATTCTTGAAGACCTCGACAATGCAGAAAAGAACATTGTTTACCTCGATCAGGCAACAAAGACTCTCCCCCACCTCGATGTTGTTTATGGTTTGAAGGCACGCCTCTATATGTGGGTTGAGGATTATGAGAATGCCAAAAAGTATGCTCGCCTTGCTATTGACAATGCTTCAGCAGGAGTGATGACAGAGGCTGACTGCCTTGATCCTAAGACAGGTTTCAACCAGTTGAACAAATGGATGCTTGGCTCACAGCTCGTAGCAGAAGATGAAACAGTCAAGACCGGTATTGTAAACTGGGGTTCTTGGATGTGCAATGAGGCGCAGTACGGTTACGCAGCAGCAGAGCCTGTTACTATGATTAGCGCTTCGATGTATCACCGCCTGAGCAACACCGACTTCCGCAAGAAGATGTTCAAGGCTCCCGCAGGTCACGAACTCTCCGGCAAGGAGACATTCATCAGCGCTGCATTCGGAAGTACATTCCCCACTTACACAGCAATCAAGTTCCGCCCCAACCAGGGTAACGACCAGGAGTATACTATTGGTTCAGCAACAGCATTCCCGATGATGCGTGTTGAGGAGATGTACTTCATTGAAGCTGAAGCAGCAGAACATATTGCAGCAGGTGAAGGCAAGGCTCTCCTTGAGTCATTCATGTTAGCACACCGTGACCCTGAATACAAATTCCCCACAGACATGAGCGCAATAGACGAAATCGTATTCCAGAAGCGCATTGAGCTTTGGGGTGAGGGACACACATTCTTCGACGTAAAGCGTCTTAACATGCCTGTTACACGTGGTTACGATGGTACAAACTTTGATGAGGCAAGATGTTTCAACACAAGCGGTCGCCCTGCATGGATGAACATCTGTATTGTGACAACTGAAAAGAGAAACAACGTTGCTCTCCAAGGCTATGAGAACCCAGACCCATCAGGTCTTTACACTCCATGGAGTGCAGAATAACAATTTACTTTAAAAATTACAATTATGAAAAAGTTATTCAAGAATAGTTTTATGGCACTTGCCGTACTTGCATTGGGTTTCAGTTCATGTACCGAGGAGTGCGACTACACACCGGCAAAGCCGAGTGCGGTAGAGACAAACGACTTCTACTTCAATGCAGACCAGCCGGCATCAGAGCTTATAGGCTTGACTGATACAGAGTATACAGTAACTATCGAGCGTGTAAATGCCGATGAAGAGTTGACATTCGACATCAATGCTGTTGCAAACGATGAGATATTCGACATACCAACTACTGTAACTTTCGCAGCAGGTGAGAATACCGCTGACATTGTTATTGGTCTGAGCGAGAAGATGGAGCCTTTCAAGAACTACAAGTTTGAGTTGAGCATCCCAGAGGAGCTTATTAACCCCTACAAGGTTGACAACAACTCAGTATGCGTTGTAAGCCTCATGAAAGAGGACTATGTACCTTACGCAAAGGCTGAATATGTATGGGGCTTTATCGGTGGTTTGTCACACGAGCAGATCATTGAGTATTCAGCCATGCTGAACGCATACCGTATGAAAGCACCTTGGGCAGACCCTGTTGCAGCCGACCTCTATGTAAACTATGTAGGTTACGGAGCTGAGGACGGCGAGGATGTATGCTTCACCATTGATGAGGAAACAAGCGCAATAACAGTAAGCCCGGCTACAATCAAGACAGGTGTGGTTCACCCGAGCTACGGTTCTGTGACTGCTAACTTCGAGGCTGGTGTTGTTAGGGATGGAGCTCTCCTCTTCCAGTACAAATGGACAGTTTCCGCAGGTTCATTCGGTTCAATGGTAGATCAGGTTGTGATTACCGAACTTTATGAATAATACCACCAAGCATGGTAACATTCAGGAGCGCAGCAAAACTGCGCTCCTTTTTTAGTTCTTTATTTTAGCAGCATTTAATCGGTTGTTGGGAGAGAGAATGCCACATTTTTCACCTAATCTTGCCATATTTACACAACTTCTTCGTATCTTCGCACCGGTAATATGCACGAGTGTGCAATTATTTTTATAGCAAAACAGAAATACATAGGCATACATTAATCAAGAAGCTTCTAAAACAACACAATAATATGACAGACGTAATAAGCGTAGCAAAAAAATGCTTTCAAGACGAGGCCGAGGCAATACTTAACCTTATGCCTAAACTTGACGACAACTTTACAAAAGCCATTGAACTTATAATAGGAAGTAAAGGAAGACTCATTGTCACAGGTGTAGGAAAATCGGGGCACATTGGTGCCAAGATTGCCTCAACGATGGCAAGCACCGGAACACCGGCCTTTTTTGTTAATCCTCTCGACGCTTTCCACGGTGACCTTGGAATGATTTGTGAAGGTGATGTGGTGCTTGCAATATCAAATTCGGGGCAGACCGATGAGTTGCTGCGTTTCATACCGATGCTTGCCGACAGGAAAATTCCTATCATATCAATGTCGGGCAACCCACAGTCGCTGCTTGCCAAGTACTCCGACTGTCACCTTGACATATCTGTAGAGAAAGAGGCATGTCCGCTCAACCTCGCCCCCACCTCATCGACCACTGCTACACTCGCCATGGGCGATGCGATAGCATGCGCGCTGATGACTGTACGCGACTTCAAGGCGAAGGATTTTGCAAGATTCCACCCCGGTGGCTCACTCGGCCGCCGCTTGCTGGCAAAGGTAAAGGACTATATGATTAGCGAGAATCTGCCCATCGTTACACGCGAGTCGAAGATAAGTGACACACTGTTGCAGATAAGCAGAACAAAAATGGGTATTGCCGTTGTTGTGGAGAATGACAACATTCTTGGAGCAGTGACCGACGGTGACATACGACGTACGATGCAACGCGACCAGGACCGTTTTTTTGAACTGACAGTGAAGGACCTCATGAACAGCAACCCCAAGACAATAAAGGAGGATGCCAAACTCTCACAGGCAGAGAAAATCATGCGCCAGCACAATATAAACTCACTTATTGTCGTAAATGCCGAAAACAGGCTTGTTGGAGTTATAGACGCATTCAGTTGTTTCTGATACAACGTTAAGTCATTTTGACGACCCAAAAAAAGGACAAACCACAGATAGATACAGAACGGGAAACTTCGCCCGGTTTGAAAAGTTATCGAAGAACCATATTGACATGAAGACAGTAGCATTCGTACCCATCCGCCTCAACAGCAAGAGAGTTGTAGGCAAGAACCTGAAGCCGCTTGGGGGAAAGCCTCTTATGTGGTATATCCTTGAGACACTTGTCAAGGTAAAGAATATTGATGAGGTATATGTATACTGCAGCAGCGAAGAGATAATACCCCACTTGCCCGACAGAGTAAGATTCCTGAAACGAAGCGAATGGCTCGACCGCGACGAAACGCTTGGCGAGGAGATTTACGACGCGTTCACAAAGGAGATTGATGCCGACGTGTACATGCTTGCACACACCACATCGCCATTCATCAAGGAAGAGACGATAAGCTGTGCAATAGATAAGGTTACAAGCGGAGAGAATGACTCTGCTTTCAGCGCACAGAAAATACAGACTTTCACATGGTACAAGGACAAGCCGCTGAATTACGACCTCAAGAAAATCCCCCAGACCCAGAAGATTAAGCCAATATTCGTTGAGACAAGTGCTTTCTACATATTCCGCAAGGAGTTGTGGACTGTTGAGCACCAACGTGTAGGCTTTAATCCATACATGGCAATAATTGACCCTATCGAGGGCATCGACATCGACTATCCCGAAGATTTCGAGTTTGCCGAGAAGGTAATAAATCTTTAACCGGGAAATAATGAGAAGCATACCCATAGAAGAGGTAAAAAGATTGCAGATTGAAATTCTCGACGACATAGTTTCGTTTTGCGAGAAACACGGACTGCGCTATTTTCTTGCCTATGGAACACTGCTCGGGGCACTTAGGCACAAGGGATATATCCCTTGGGACGACGATATCGACATACACATGCCACGGAACGATTACGAAAGATTCCTTGAGCTATACAACGGCAGCACAGACACGAACTGTGTTGTGACACATGAAATGGACCGGCGTTACAAGGTTCCGTTTGCAAAGGTATACCGCAAAGGAACTATTGTAAAGGAGATTTTCTACAAACAGAGTGTATTCGGTGTTTATGTGGATATATTCCCCCTCGACGGGATTAAGGAGAGAAACCAGGCCAAATGGTGTGGGCTTGGAATAAAATTCATGTATATAAAGACATTCATATTCTGCAAACAACAATCCTTTGCACGCAAACTGCGCATAGCCTTGTCTAAACTTGTTCTGCTGCCATTCTCTTCACACTTCATACTCGACAGGATAAGAAGGATTTCCACACGCTACCGCTATGAGGAGTGCGAGAATGTATGCAGTTTCGGTTCAAGAAGCGCAGCAAGAGAGATATTGCCACGCGAGACATTCGAAGAGTATATACAGCTCACTTTTGAGGGGAAACAGTACCGCGCACCGAAAGGGTACGACCGGTATCTGAAACAGAAATACGGTGAGTACATGACACTTCCTCCCGAGGGAAAGAGAGTCTCAACACACGATTCACAGGCCTTTTACATCTAAAAGAAACCTACATGGACAGAAAGAAGACAGTTATAACGTACGGTACATACGACCTGTTGCACCAGGGACATATCAACCTGCTCAAGAGAGCAAAGGAACTTGGCGATTATCTTATTGTCGGGGTGACAAACGACCACTTCGACCGCGAACGTGGCAAACTCAACGTATTCAACAATGTGCTCGAGAGAGTTGAAGCCGTCAAGAACACCGGTCTTGCCGACAAGATTATAATAGAGGACTATTTCGGGCAGAAGATAGACGACATACAGAAATACAATGTCGACATATTTGCCATCGGCTCCGATTGGGTCGGCAAGTTCGACTATCTTAACGAATACTGCAAAGTTGTGTACCTGCCCCGTACCGAGGGAATTTCATCGACACAACTGCGCACAGAGAGCCACAAGGCGTTGCGCGTGGGCATTGCCGGCTGCGGACGTATCGCAAACCGTTTCGTACCCGAAGCATCGTTCGTGAGCGGCATTGAAATAAGAGGAGCATATGACAAGGAACCGTCAAGAAGCCAGGCTTTCGCAGAAAGGCATAACCTCACAACAGCCTACCCCACATTCTCACAGATGACAGATGATGTAGAGGCCGTATATATAGCAACACCTCACGAAAGCCACTACAGCCTTATCAAGGAGGCACTAACAGCAGGAAAGCATGTGCTTTGCGAAACACCTATGGTACTCAACGGAAAAGAGGCCGAAGAACTGTTCTCGCTTGCAAAGGAGAAAGAGGTTGTGCTCATGGAAGCCAACAAGACTGCTTTCTGCCCGGCATTCAACCACCTGATGGCAATGATAAAGAGCGGTGCTATAGGAGAGGTTGTGGATGTAGAGGCATCGCTCTCCAAACTGCTTGCCGACAAGAGCCTGAGAGAATTCGACAAAGGACAGTCGGGAGGTTCGATGTACGAACTCGCATCATACCCGTTGCTGCCTATAATAAAACTGCTTGGAACGGAATACAACACAATAAGTATCAGTTCGCGCATGGAGAATGGCGTGGATATCTTTACAAAAGGTTTCATGCTCTACCCCACTGCTACATGTTCGTTCAAGCTCGGGCTTGGAGTGAAGACCGAAGGCAACCTTGTGATATCGGGAACAAAAGGATATGCCTACGTTGAGGCACCATGGTGGAAGACAAGCTACTTCGAACTAAGATACGAAGATATCAACCAGAACAAGAGATACTTCTACAAATGGGACGGTGACGGACTGCGCTACGAGATACAGGAGTGGCTTGTCTGCATATTCAGCAACAGGGCACACAGTCTGCGCTTCAGTGACCGCGACAGCATAGCAATGGCCGGGATAATGCAGAAGTTTGCCGAAAAAGAGAATTTTACAGAGATATAATATACCGTTTATGAAGAATGCTATTGTCACAGGCGGAACAAAAGGTATAGGACTTGCAACGGCAAGAATGCTGCTCAAGGAGGGATACCATGTAACAGTAACCTACAGCGGTGACTGCGAGGCTGCCGCAAGATGCGACGTTGAATTCAAGAGTATCTCGGACAATTTCGAGATAATAAAATGCAACCAAGGGAATAGGGAGGAGATGCGTAACCTGGTTGAGCTGATGAAGAAAAAAGGGCACATAGACTGCATTGTGTGCAATGCCGGCATATCGCTCCGTAAGCAGTTCACTGAAATAACGGATGAGGAATGGGAGAATTCAATGCACGTGAATGTAAACAGCAACGTATTCCTGATTAGAGACCTTTACAGCCACATTGCACCCTCATCGCGCATTGTCTTCATCGGTTCGATGATGGGAGTGCAGCCACATGCAACATCCCTTGCATACGGAGTAACGAAATCGGCAATCCATGCCCTTGCCCTCAACTTGGTAAAATGCTTTGAAGGCAGCGGAACAACAGTCAACGCCATTGCTCCCGGTTTTGTAGAAACCGACTGGCACACGACAAAGCCTCAACATATAAGAGAAAACATATATGCAAAGACGGCACTCGGTCGCTTTGCCACCCCCGAAGAGGTTGCCGATGCCGTACGATTCTGCATAAACAACCAGTTTGTGAATGGCTCTATCCTTGAAATAAGCGGTGGCTACTCTTTCAAATAAGAACAAGCCCCTTATATAACAGAACAGGTGCAGGCAATTGCCTGCACCTGTTCTGTTATATAAGGGGAAGCAATCAATTACATCATGCCACCCATACCACCCATGCCCGGAGCACCCATAGGCATTTCGGGCTTATCCTCTTTCTTCTCAACAATTACGCACTCTGTTGTAAGGAACATTCCCGCAATTGAAGCAGCATTCTCGAGTGCAACGCGTGTAACCTTAGCAGGGTCAACGACACCGGCAGCGAACAGGTTCTCGTATACATCGGCACGGGCATTATAACCAAAGTCGCCATTGCCCTCACGTACCTTCTGCACGATAACAGCACCCTCTTTGCCGGCATTGGCAACAATCTGACGCAGAGGCTCCTCTATCGCACGCTTCACGATTGCAACACCGGTCTTCTCATCCTCGTTCACTGTTGACAGCCCCTCAAGACTGTCGATAGCACGGATGTAGGCTACACCGCCACCGGGAACAATACCCTCTTCGATTGCCGCACGTGTAGCGCAGAGAGCATCATCTACACGGTCTTTCTTCTCCTTCATCTCAACCTCAGAAGCAGCACCTACATAGAGAACAGCAACACCACCTGCCAATTTGGCAAGACGTTCCTGAAGTTTCTCCTTGTCGTACTCGCTCTTGGTTGTAGAAATCTGCGCCTTTATCTGTGCCACGCGCTGAGCAATTGCCTCCTTGTTGCCATTGCCGTCTACGATAGTCGTATTGTCCTTGCTTACGGTAATCTTGCCACAGGTACCGAGCATTTCGAGAGTAGCCTGCTCAAGCTTGATACCCTTCTCCTCGCTGATTACTATACCGCCTGTGAGTGTAGCGATATCCTCGAGCATATCTTTGCGGCGGTCGCCGAATCCCGGAGCCTTCACTGCACAAATCTTCAACTGTGTGCGCAGACGGTTTACAACAAGTGTCGTAAGAGCCTCACTCTCTACATCCTCAGCAATGATGAGCAGAGGACGACCTGTCTGAACGGCCGGTTCAAGAATGGGAAGCATATCCTTGAGATTGGTAATCTTCTTGTCATAGATGAGTACATAGGGATTCTCCATTTCGCACTCCATCTTCTCGGTATCGGTGATAAAGTAGGCCGACAGATAACCACGGTCGAACTGCATTCCTTCTACGACACCGATTGTGGTATCACGGCTTTTTGCCTCCTCAATTGTTATTACACCGTCCTTTGAAACCTTGCGCATTGCATCGGCAATGAGTTTGCCAATCTCGGCATCATTGTTGGCAGAGATTGAAGCTACCTGCTCAATCTTGTCATAATCGGCACCTACCTCCTCGCTCTGCTCCTTGATTGATTCTACAACCTTGGTGACAGCCTTGTCGATACCGCGTTTGAGGTCCATAGGATTGGCACCGGCTGTAACGTTGCGGAGACCTTCGGTGATGATTGCCTGAGCAAGCAATGTTGCTGTAGTTGTACCGTCACCGGCATCATCGTTGGTCTTTGAAGCAACCGACTTCACAAGCTGGGCACCTGTGTTCATGTAAGCATCGGCGAGCTCAATCTCTTTTGCAACAGAGACACCATCCTTTGTGATGTGCGGAGCACCGAACTTCTTCTCTATAATAACGTTGCGGCCTTTAGGACCGAGCGTAACCTTGACTGCATTGGCAAGTTCATCGACACCCTTCTTCAACTGGTCGCGGGCATCCATATTAAAAAGAATCTCTTTAGCCATATCTTTTGAATTTATCTATTCGTGAAACAATTATTAACCGATAACCGCAAGAACATCGTTCTGACGCATAATCAGATACTTCTCTCCCTCGAACTCAATCTCGGTACCGGCATACTTGCCATAAAGCACCTGGTCACCTACTGCAAGAACCATCTCCTCGTCCTTTGTACCGCCGCCTACAGCAACTATCTTGCCTTGCAGGGGTTTTTCCTTTGCTGTATCGGGTATGATTATACCGCCGATTGTCTTCTCTTCTGCAGGCTGAGGCAAAATGAGCACTCTGTCTGCCAATGGTTTAATGTTCATAGTTTTTATTATAATTAAGTTATACTTATATATTCGTTATTGGCTGCGGAACCTTGGCTCCAAAAATAATATAACCAAAACCGTGCCAAAAAAGTTCAGCACGGTAAATTGCGCCAAAAATACACGTTATTCTCGCTTCTGCAGAACAAAAATGACATTTTGGCAGACGAAGTTTCAATGTTACGGAATCAGGAGGCACTTATAAGATAAACGGTGTAAGCAACATAAGAGGCTACGAGAACAGCACCCTCAATACGCGTAATCACCGCTTTACCCCCAAAACGGGCAACAAAATAAATGAGCAAAGACGATGCAAGCAGCACATAGTAGTCGACCCAGCTGAAACCGTCCAATGAGATTGGAGAGATTGTCGCCGCAACACCCAAAATAAAGAATATATTAAGGATGCTGCTGCCAAGCACATTGCCAAGTGCAATGCCGACTCTGCCTTTGTAGGCTGCATTCACCGAAACGGCAAGTTCGGGCAACGAACTTCCTGCCGAAACAATAGTTATACCTATGACAGCTTCCGAAAGACCCAACATGCGTGCAACCTCTGTCGCACCATCTACAAATATATTTCCACCGAATATAAGCGCTGCAAGACCTGAAACGATAAAAAGGGTTATCTTCCCCGAAGATACAGACTCATGTTTTTCCTCATCACCGTCGGCCGGTATCGAGAAGGTATAGCGCAGGAAGACCGCAAGAAAACATAAGAGCAGCAGACCGCCATAGCGAGTTATATACTCCCCTTCTCCGCCACCTACAAGCATGCTGCCCGAAAGCAACAGAACGACAACCGAAGCAAGGAGATTGAACGGTATCTCACGCGACAGCATACGGGCATTGAACCTGATAGGAGCAATGAGAGCGGCAACACCGAGTATGAACATTCCATTGAAGATGTTGCTGCCGATGATATTGCCGAGCGCTATGCCCGAACTGCCTTTAATGGCAGAACCGGTACTTATCACAAACTCAGGCAGAGATGTACCGATTGCAACTATTGTCAATCCTATGACAAGTTCACTGATGTTGAAACGGCGCGCTAAGGCTGTAGCGCCCTTTGTAAGCCAGTCGGCACCCAAAATCACAAGAACAATGCCGGCGATGAAAGATATTACAGAAAGTATCATATGTTTCTATTTTAATTCCCTTGCAAAGATAGCTACAAACGAGCGAGAAATATCAAGCTTGCTTGGATATTTTTCAAAGCGAGTGCAGTATATTTTCGAGGTTTACCTCAATGATAGCTACAAACGAGCGAATGTTGTGCAAGCGAATGGGTGAAAATTTATTTTCACACAAAATGAGCGCAGCTAAACTTCGCTGAAAGCATAAATATCAAGCTTGCTTGGATATTTTTTACTGCCATTGGATTATCTTTGCAAAACAAACAATATACCAAGAACAGCCATAATCAGACACTATGAAAAAACGTATCCTTGAACGTACAAAAAAAATCATAAGAGTATTCAATATACTGAGCGACGACAGAGACATCGGCAACAACCTCATACTCTGGTCGTTCATAAAGATGTACTCGAGCCTCTACCGGTTGAAGCAGGCTGCAGCTGCACTCACATACCACACCCTCTTTGCCACAGTGCCTGTTATGGCACTTATGGTGGCTGTAGCCGGCAAGATGGGTTATGGCGAAATGTTCAAGGAGCAGATAGAGGAACTTTTCATCAGCAACAGTGCAATATCAAGCGGACTATTGACATTCACCGAAAGCTACCTCAACAACACCAACACCAGCCATTGGTTGGGAGCAGTTGTGAGTATATCTGTACTGCTCTATTCAATCTTCTCCATATTCCAGACTATCGACACCTCGTTCAACTCGCTATGGAACCTGAGGGGGCACAGTATAAAACAGCAGCTCAAGGTGTTTATCTTTATCCTAATGCTGCCGGCACTGCTCATCATACTTCTTGTGGTGGGCCTAAGCGTCTCCTCTTACTTTGGCGACGGGATATTCAAAGCCGCAAATATACTGCTTGGCACCATTGCCAGCATTGTATTCACACTGTTCCTGGCATACAAATTCATTCCCGGCACAAAGGTCGAAGTAAAGTATGCAGCCATATCGGCAGGAGCCTGCGGTTTCGTGCTGAGCCTTGTACTGTACTTCGGTCTGATGATATTAGAGACTTTCACCAACCTGCAGAATGTTTACGGTGGCTTGGCAAGCGCACTTCTGTTCCTCATATGGATAAATGCATCTTGGACAATTTGCCTTGCCGGCTCACGATGGAACTATCTGCTGCAAGAGGGCAAGAGAATCGACATGGAGAACCGGTTCAAGAAAGTGAGCCACAACTACCGCAAGTTCATCACAGTGCTGATGCTGGCACATGCAAACAAACTCTACAGGATATTCGGCAAATTCTCGATGCAGGACCTCATTGACATAATGAACGAAAAGTATAATCTGCCGGCGCACGTAACCGCCGGAATTGTCGAGGAGATGTGCCACAAGGAGATTGTATACGAAGACGACTACACAGATGACATCTTCTATTTCCATAACCGGTTTGCCAAATGCAAGCTGCTGACAATCATTGATGAGATTGACCTGCAAGGAGACAACAGGCACATCATGGAGATGACATCGGACATGCACATGATTGGAAAAGAGGGCGAACTGTGGCAATACATCAACGAAGGCAAGTGCGAAGACAAGAGGGTTTTCGATATTCCGCTGAGCCATTTCCCGGAGTAAACCGCAACAATGTTAATCACACCTGCTGTTTGAGATACAAAAACAGCCCGGCAACTGAAATGATTGGTCTATAAACGCCTATTAATTCTACAAAAGTCAAAAAACAGCCACATCTCTTGCGGAGTAAAATAGTTTGTATTAATTTCGCCGCAGATTTCAACAACGGGGTGCCTAAAATTGTGCAGCGCTTGCGGCACAGAGGCTGAGATCATACCCATAACCTGATCCGGATAATGCCGGCGTAGGGAACAGTCTGTATCACATTCCAATAGTACAGGCGTACAGGAAAATCCCCATTTTCTGTTTAACAACGGAGCATGGAGGATTTCTTTTTATACTCCCGGCTCCACAAATTATTGGAATTGCAATGAAAAGAAGAACATTGCTCGGTTGCCTGATGGCAGCCCTACCATCCGTGCTCATTGCACAGGAGAGTGTGAATGACAGCCTGCACACAACATTGCAGGAAGTGGAAATAATGTCGATACGTGCGACAGAAACTACCCCAATAGCCTATACCGACATAGGGCACGAGGAGATAAAAAGACACAACACGGGAGTGGATTTCCCCTACCTGGTGACCATGACTCCGAGTGCAGTCGCAACAAGTGACGCAGGTGCAGGAATAGGCTATACAAGCCTGCGCATAAGGGGAACAGATGCTACACGCATCAACGTTACTGCCAACGGCATTCCGGTGAACGATGCCGAAAGCCATACGGTCTTCTGGGTAAACATCCCCGACCTTGCATCATCGGTCAAGGACATACAGATTCAACGCGGAGTCGGGACATCTACCAACGGAGCAGGAGCCTTCGGCGCAAGTATCAACATGCTCACAAGCGAATTCAATACACAGCCCTATGCAGGATTCAACGGCTCGTTCGGTTCGTTCGGAACACACAAGGAGACACTGCGTGCTGGAACCGGAATTATAAACGAGCATTGGGCACTCGACCTGCGTCTGTCGGACATTGGCAGCGACGGATATATAGACCGTGCAAGCACAAGCCTCAATTCTTATTATATACAGGGAGCATACTACGGCAACAGGACAACAGTAAGGCTCATCGCCTTTGCCGGAGAAGAGGAGACATACCATGCTTGGAATTATGCAAGCAAAGAGGAGATGCAGATGTACGGCCGTCGCTACAACAGTTGTGGCTACATGTACACCGATGCCGACGGCAAGGCACACTACTATGACGACCAGACTGACAACTACGTGCAGAAGAACTTCCAGTTGCTTGCCGACCATGAGTTCAATAACCGCTGGAAGATGAACATAGGACTGCACTACACAAAAGGCGATGGATATTATCAGGAATACAAGACCGGACGAAAGCTTGTCGAATATGCAATACAGCCGTTCAGCATAAACGGCAACGAAACCAAAAAGAGCGACCTCGTGCGAAAGAAAGCCATGGACAACCATTTCGGCGGTGCTGTATTTTCGCTCACCTACAACAGCAAACGTCTTAATGCGGCATTAGGCGGTGGAGCCAACCGCTACTTTGGCAAGCACTTCGGGCAGGTGTTGTGGGTAAAGGAGTACATAGGTGACCTGAAACCCAATCATGAATACTACCGTAACAATGGTGCCAAGAACGATGTGAACATCTACCTGAAGGCCGACTGTCGCGTCGCAAAAGGGCTTAACGTATATGCCGACCTTCAGTACCGTCATATCGGATACAAAATCAACGGTTGCAACGACAAGTGGAACGATGCAGCAGGAGCCTTGCAGGAACTTGCCATCGACGAGACGTTCGGTTTCCTCAACCCAAAGGCCGGTATCTCATGGCAAATTGACAGGAACAACCGCATGTTTGCTTCGGTGAGCATGGCACACAAGGAACCTACACGAAACAACTACACCGACGGCAAGCTTCACGAACGACCGGAAAGCGAACGCCTCATAGACTACGAACTCGGTTATGCATTCGGCAGCCGTCTCTTCAAAGCCGGTGCCAATCTCTATTACATGGACTACGAAGACCAGCTTGTACTCACAGGAGAACTCAACGAGATAGGAGAGCCGTTAGCATCCAATGCACCGCGCAGTTACCGCGCGGGGATTGAGCTGATGGCAGCAATGACACTCCCTTGCGGTTTCAGTTGGAATGCAAACGCGACCCTGAGCCGCAACCGCATAAAAGACTTCAAAGAGGTGCTGTACGAAGATGAGACATATGAACGTTGGGAGATTGAGCATGGTGAAACACGCCTCTCATTCTCGCCCGAAATAATAATGAACAATGTGATAGCATATAACCGGTACGGGTTCGATGTATCACTGCAGTCGCAGTACGTGGGCAAGCAGTACATGAGCAACAGCGAACAGAAGGAGCACCGTCTCGATGCCTACTTTGTGAGCAACCTTCGCCTTGCCTACACTTTCAAACTGCCAAAGACAAAAAGCATTACTTTTGCTGCAACAATATACAACATCTTCGACGAGGAGTATGAAAACAACGGATATGCCGGAAGCGGCTACTACATCGACAACAATGGCGACAAGCAACGTTACAACTACTCAGGCTATGCAGCGCAAGCAGGAATAAACGTGCTTGGACACATAAATATTGAACTTTAACGAGCCTTTAACTTTTCAGTTTAAAGATTAAGATATGGCAATTGAGATTTTGGGAGTCATTACAGGTATCATCTACCTATGGTTAGAGTATCGCGCAAGCATATACCTGTGGATTGCAGGCATAGTCATGCCTGCGATATACATATTTATCTACTACGATGCAGGACTGTATGCCGACTTCGGCATAAACATCTATTACCTTGTCATCGCACTATACGGATGGTTGGCATGGAAAACAGGCTTCACTATTTTCGGAAGCAAGGGGCCTGCGAAAGAGCTGCGCATAAGCCACACGCCACGCAACGTCTGGATGAAGATACTGCTTGCATATGCCACTGCCCAAATTTTCATAACATGGCTCCTAATAAGCTACACCGACAGCACCGTGCCCTATGCCGACTCATTTACCACAGCGTTGAGCATTGTAGGAATGTGGATGCTTGCGCGCAAGTATATTGAGCAGTGGTGGGTGTGGTGCGTCGTCGATGTGGCGAGCAGTGCGCTATACATATACAAAGGGTTATATTTAACCGCCATACTCTATGCGGTTTACGCAATAATCGCTATCTTTGGATACCTCAAATGGAAAGGATTGATGAACGATGAACAAAGCCGATGAACACACGTTTGAAGCTGTAGTGCTTGCCGGCGGCGACTTTCCCACAGCAGAACAGCCGCTGAAGATACTGCACAGCGCACCGTATGTAGTGTGCTGCGACGGTGCAGCCGACCGCTACATTGCAACAGGGCACATTCCCAATGCCATTGTTGGCGACGGCGACTCGATAAGCGCATACAATCGCTCCAAATATGCAGCCTTGCTACACATAAACCCCGAACAAGAGACCAACGACCAGACCAAGGCCGTGAGGTTCCTGCTCGAAAAAGGTATGTGCAGAATTGCCGTTGTGGGTGCCACAGGCCGTCGCGAAGATCACACGATAGGCAACATCAGTCTGCTCATAGAATATGCACGCGCAGGAGTTGAGGTGTACTCATTCACCGACTACGGCTGTTTCATTCCCTGCAACGGCACTACAACCATTGCGAGCCGCAAGGGACAACAGGTATCCATATTCAGCATAACTGCCAGAAACCTCAGTTCCGAAGGACTGCTCTACCCAATCTACGACTTCACCAACTGGTGGCAAGGCACACTCAACGAATGCACCGGTGAGGAGTTCACAATCCATGCAGAAGGCCGGTATCTGCTGTTTTTGAATTATTGAACCGGAGAAAACCTTTTTGTCGCAACTATAGTTGCGACAAAAAGCATCAATATAAATTATTCAATCTCTTGCCGTCGGAGAAAGCATTACCCACACGCCGGCCCAGTTCAAGATAGCCATGATGTATCGGTTCATAAGTTATGAGCTGCATCTTTTCCACATCAGGCCTACCGTCTTCACCAAGGCAGGCTTCATCGACAAGAATATTCACAATTTCTGCAACTATGTTGTAACCCTCTTCTGTTTCGTCTATCTTACGAAGGATACGACACTCCAATGTCATCGGGAAATCAGTGAATACCGGTGCATTAACGTGCTCCGACTTAATGGCACTCCATCCCGTCTTCTGCATCTTCTTTGAGTCGTTTTTTGCACTGACGATACCTACAAAGTCCGATGCCACCATAGTCTCCTTGGTAGCAAAAGCCACTGTAAATTCGTTGCAACAGGCAAGATTCTCTGTTGTAGCATGCGAGCCCATGCTAATCATAATTTCCTTGCTGTCCCATTGTCCGCCCCATGCCGCATTCATTGCATTGGGAGTACCATCGCTATTATATGTACCGATAATCAGTACCGGTTGTGGAAGCATCCACGCTTTCGGTCCGAAACTTTTCATTGAAATACCCTGTTTACTTGTTGTTGATTATTGTTCTGCCATTCGCTTTCCGGCCTCGTATGCCTTATGTAAATTCTCCTCCCAATGAGCATCACGCCAGGCATGCTTCGCCTCCTCTGAGAAACTGCCGAGTTCGTAGCGACTGTAGTGAGCTACTTGACATGTGTTGTAGCCGATAATGCGTTCAGGCTCGCCAAGTGCCGTTGTGATACACCATTCCATAGTGCCGAAATGGTTGCTGTTGTTGCGTTCAGGTGTGCCGTTCATGGTTTCTACAAGCAACACAGGCATACGTTTGGGTGCAGTCAGGCTGTAGACGTTGTAAGAGAGCCACGGAAACGCCAAACGCTCAAGGAAGGCACGCATCAGTCCTGTCACCTCACCGAAATAGATGGGCGAACCTAGCACCAAACCGTCCGCCTCGGCAATCTCCTCCAGAACGGGAGTCAGCGCATCCTTGAAACGACAGATGTTCGATGCTTTGCCTTTGAGTTTGCAAGCCATGCAAGACATGCAACCCTTATAGTCTAGGTCATAAAGTCGTACTGTATTAACTTCTACATCGCGACCTGCGGAATTCGCTCCTTCGGTAAATCTCTGCAACAACTGTGCTGTATTCATGTTCCTGCGCGGACCGCCATCGATTATTATTATCTTTTTCATTGAATTTGATGTTTACTTCTTTATAACTTATATCTAGCCCAAATGGTTTCACCAACCCTCTCAACATTTATAAGTTTAAGCTTGACAGGAGGAGTATTCGCTTCCAATCCATCGAATACGGCAGCCATGCCCTTGCGTCCATCGATTCCGGGACACCACATCATGCTCACCTCGTCAAGCAATCCCGCCTTCAAGAATGCAGCATTGATGTTACCACCGCCGGTAACGCTCAACCTCTCCACGCCGAACTCTTTGTAAAGAAGTTCCATTGCTCTTGACAAATCAATACAACTCTTGCCGGTTGCAATCCATGAAATATTTTGTTCAGTCAATGTAACGTGGTATTCTTTCGGGCATTCCTCCGATGTAATCACCAAAAGAGGCATACCGTCAAATTGATTCTGCGACCAGCAGAGTTTACCCATTGTGTCAATGGCAACAAGATAACCTTTTGTGGCGATGGCAACATGATGTCGTTCATCACCGATAGGAGATTTATCTTCAGCGACAAATGGTTTAGGGAGTGCATAATGCATCTGCATCGTCACTCTCCCCATAAGAGTAGATGAGCAATCGAGTTTGTAGAGAGCATCGTAATATTCATTACCGTCTTCAATCTGTTCCGTTACATCACAATCGATGCGTCCGTCAAGAAGCGACATCATGTGACATATAATGTATGGTCTCATTGGGTTATATTTTAATTTTTTACAAAATATCGGTTTAATATACACTATCAACCATATCCGGTTTATCTATTTTTTCTTTTACTTGCAGCACATCAAACCCCACGGTTTTGAGAACAACCGTTCCATCTCTGTCTATGACAAAACAAGTTGGAGTAGACTGTACGCCATACTTAATCTTAAATGATGAATAATCCGGCATCAATTCGGATATAAATATATACTCATCGGAATATTGATTGCGAAATTCTTTCAGTTCTTCAAGAGTGCTAACAGAATAATAGACAATTATTGCGAGGTTATCCTCTGCGTACTCCTCACGCAAAGCAACAAGCTCTCTACGACCGGAACGCCCCATACAACCCAAACCTCCATAAATAAGAAGGATATTCTTATTACGATATTCGTTCCAAGCAATCTTATGCCCATCAGTATTGACTGCATCTATAGGAAAGAACTCCATACCTATATCAATCTGCTTTGTTGTAATATGCTCTTTGATTGCCTTTGCACATTCTGATTTACGAAGGTCGCGAGGTAGTTTACTCAAAATATTTTGAAGAGTATCCTTTCCGATATCTAATCTAAGCATAAAACAACGCCTCAGTCCGCTCGGTGTTGCAGAGTATTCGAGTGCAAGTTCCTTGTTTTTGCGGTCGGTATATGCCTCTAATTCGACGGCCTTAATGTACAGAGAGTCCTCATTTTCTGCGTATAGTTCAGCTAATCGTTCTCCCTCAGCCTCATACTCCGCCCATAAAGTGCTATCAGCCTTTATATACTCTTGTTCATAATTTGCGTCATGTAACTTAGGAGAACATTGAACTAATGCCAAACAATAAAGAATATAGAATAAAAATGTCTTGTTCATGTCTCGATGATATCCATTAATATTTCAACAGGATAAATCTGCATTGCTTATGAAAGTATTAATCCCAGTTTCCACGATGCAACATTTTGCAGCGAGTGCAGCCTGCTTTCACACGTAGCGCAAATGTACGATTTTCTTGCGTATTATCGCCCACTGTTGTCAACTAAATACAATGAGATAGTATCTTCTCTCCTCGAAAAGAGAAAAAGTATCGAAGTAAGTTTTGATTTTGGGGTAAAAAGAAAAAATATCATGGAAAAGCCATTTCTTCTTTTCCCTTCTTTTAACTTTACTTTATTATCTGTATATATGAGTACGAGATTAAATCAAAGTTGTTTTTCTTTTGGCGGCAAGTATATAATGATTGTAATTTCAATCATTGTGAGCGTATTTTGGTCGTAATACTTCTAAATACAATCATTATGGGGAGTGTGAAAAAACTCTCGTATTTAGTGGATGATTATGTAAAAAACATGTCTAAAGGGGCTAAAATAGACTTTTAAAACATATTTTTTTACTGAAATATTCCTCCAAAAGAAAGAAATGAGTAGTTTTGTGTTATAAATATCAGTATAATACAGATAAACCCTATATTATACAGATAACT
>JAEIGA010001503.1_pt1 | contig 36464 bp, 33 predicted proteins | sample 9270691 | NCBI WGS metagenome assembly JAEIGA01 (sample SAMN17057246, study PRJNA624740) | gut metagenome | biome: biome; isolation source: fecal sample | host: Bos grunniens | place: China: Xizang | collected 2019
AAGCCGTCACGCGTCATTGACGAAGTTGCTGAAGCAAAACCATCCATGCTTGGCGCTGTACCAATAATAACGTAAGGTAGTTTTGCCGTTGCACTTAAAATTTTACCGATATCATTAATAACACCAGAACCTACAGAAACAACTAAATCGCATTCATAATCAAAATGCATTATCGCAGAACCCACGCTATTTTCATCCGGCTCTAAAAACTCTTTATTAAAACAATATGAAGTATATTTTATTTGATTATCATCAAGAATTTTTAGTACTTTATGGGCGCACGCCAAAAAAGTATTTTTGTCAGATAGAACAAATATTTTTTTGCAATTATATTCTTTTGAAATGTCAACGATTTTTTCAAGCACGTTATCCCCACAAATAACCTTACTAGTCGGCATAACGTGTTCTTTTCCACATTGACATTTATTATTATCTAAACAAAAAACACTAAACATTTTTACTCCTAAAGTTTACTTAACCTTTTCTAAACAAACCACTGTTTCAACGTGCTTGGTTTGCGCAAACATATCAAAAGGTCTAACGTACGTTAGTTTATACCTAAATTCCGGATTTTCTACTTTTTTAATTTGACCATCAACTTCTTCAAGAGAGCCCATGAGCAAGCCTACGTCACGCGCAAGTGTTGAAGGCATGCAAGATACGTATACAATCTTATCAATATCGCTCTTTAAGATAGCGTTTATAACTTTGATATCACACCCTTTTCTTGGTGGATCTAATACCACGCAAACATCAGCATTTTCTGCCTTCTCCCCCGCGATAATGGTTGGTAAAAGGTCTTCACACTTGCCATTGTAGTTTGTAATTTTATCATTAAGCTTATTAATTAAAGCAAGATCGTTTGAGCACTCAACTGCTTCTTTAATTATTTCTACACCTATTGCCTTTTTAGCCTCTTTTGCTAAAAGAGCTGTCATTAAGCCTGCGCCACTATATGCATCGATAACAGTTGTGTTTTCATTTGCGTTAACGAGTTGCTTTACGGTTGCGTACAATTTAGAACAAACACAATCGTTAACTTGCATAAAACTTTGAACGCCAATTTTATATTTAATGCCAAGCATATCCCCCATATAATTTGGCTTACCGTAAACAAGATGGAACTCTTCGCCAAAAATTACATTAGTCTTTTTATTGTTTACATTTAAATATAATGAAAATTCAAACTTAACGTTTTCTTTAATTAAGTCAATAAGCCTACTAACACCACGTAAATTTTTATCAAGAACTACTGCAGTTATAATTAAGTTCGCCTTAATTTCTTTGACAGTTATTTCCCTTAACTCGCCTGTATTTGAAAGCTCATCGTAGCCTTGAATGTTAAATTCATCAATATAAGCCTTGAACGCTTTGATAATATCAGCCGTCCAAGAAGCATTTATAAGGCAATCTTCAATTGGCACAACTCTATGTGAAGTTTCAGCATAAAAGCCTATTACGGTGCCGTTAGGAGAGTTAGAAACGGGCAATTGTAGTTTATTTCTATACCTAAACTCATTTTCACCACGGATAGCTGACTGCACGTCCACATCTAGCCCAGCCACCTTTCTAAAGGTAGTTTTAATACCCTCTTCTTTCATTTTTAATTGGTTAGCGTATTTTACGTGTTGAAGTTGGCAACCCCCACACTTTGTAAAGACAGGGCATTTTGCCCTAACTCTACTTTCGCTAGGAGTTAAAACTTCTAATAATTTGCCATAAGAACATTTAGAAGTAACCTTTAATATTTTAATTTTAACTTTTTCGCCTAATAAAGCAAATGGGACAAAAATCACAGTCCCATCTTGTTTTATTATTCCTTCACCAGCAGAACCCGTAGCGACTACTAATCCAACGAGCTCGTCATTCTTTTTCATTTTTATTTTTTACCTATTTTAATATTTTCTTTAAATATTTATCCATTGTAAATTTAGCAACAAAGATAAATCTATCATAAACAAAGTAGAAAACTACTGCCAGTAGCCCTACTATGTAAAGCACGTAATCACTTAACCCATAAGGCAAGTCAGAAACCGAAAATTCCAGCACTAAAGTGTAATAAAAATAGCAAAGATAAAAAGCAATTAATATCCATACTAAACCAATTACAATACATAATTTTCTATCCAATCTTTTTTGTATAATTAATTGTTTTACTATTGGATAAAGACCAAAAAACAAAAAATATGCAGGGAAAATTAGTGCAAAGTTAAAGCCACTTAATATTGCTGCAATAACACCACCCACTAAAAAGGTTAAAAAACTAGCCTTAAATGAATTGTAGTATAGTGGTAAAAGCACAAAAACTGATGCAATAACCAGCATACACAAATCAGCCACTTCAACATATGCGCCTATTGTTAAAAAAATCGCAACTAATGCTGATGATATTGCTGAAAGAGAAATTAATTTACTTTTCATTATCTACAATTACAACACATGTTTAGTGCCATATTCATACAACACCAAGTTAAACAAAAATCAGCACAACCATTTGTATCCGTACCACCCATTTGGCGATTAGCATTTGATTGTTGGTTATAATATGCACCACCATTAAACTGATTATCATTAAAAGCAATGGTTTGCTTTAATTTTTCGTAAGTTTCAATGTATTTATTGTTATATGGTTCTAATTTTAGTGCAATTTCTAATTGTTTTTTACAATCATTAATCCAGTTTTTCTTATAATAAATACATGATTGTAAATAGTGCCATTCAGCATTTCTATCGCTAATATTATCTAAAGCAGTTTGTGCAGCAGAAATGTTACCTTTTTTAATCAAGTTTTCAACTTCAAAAAATGATATTGTTTTTCCAGTAGAATTTTCTTGACTTTGTTTTTTATATTCTTTAATTTCGCTATAAGCATTTTCTAGCTTTGTTAAATTTTTCGCTGCAATATTACCAAGCTCACCTTCTAAAAAACGGTCCCTTGAATATTGATTTTTTAATGTTTGGTAGGCATTTTCTATTTCTTCATCAGTCGCATTAGTGTTTAAGCCTAAAATTTTGAAGTATTTTTGCATTTTTGATTCTCCATAATTCTTTTAGTTTGAGCGATAATCCCCCTAAATAAAACGTTATCAGTTAAATCGTGATTAAACTGATAATCAAGTTTGCTTGCAAGTTCGCTAATTTTATTAACGACAGATGCAAAAACTATAATTAATTCTTGCCCATTCTTTTCTATTAACTCTTTTTTTGTGTTAATTTCATTATGCGCATTTATAAAAACGTTAAAATTGTTCTTTTTCTTGTCCTTATCAAAGTCATCAAGCGCATCTATTAAATAAATCCATTTGCCTAAATAGTATGAAAGTTCTTTTACGCTATCTGTTGCTAGCTCATTAAGTAAAACTTCAACTATTTCTTGCATCATTTTACCAAAAGGGTCAGCAACTCTATCAATACTATCGCAACCTGACTTTTCAAGTTCAAGAAGTTCATCGTACCTTTCTTTTACTATTTTATCAAGTTGTGGTTCTAACCTCTTAGCCTTTTTATATGCACCAATAAAGAAAGACCTTTTTAATCTTCCCTTATTGTTATCAATAACGTCATCACTTAACTTGTAGTATGCCAAAATAACGTTAAGGCAAGCTATTCTTTCAGTCAATTCATCGCAAACGGCAATTGGCTTTTTTCTAATTGGATGGATAACACAATGTTGCTTTTCCACCTTTACGTCAAGATTTTTTAAGTTGTGTAATAAAACTGATAAAAAGGTTAGATCATAATTAAGTACAAGCCTTGCGTTTTGACCACAAGTCTTACCTATCCCCTTGCAAAGCCCACAATACATTGCTTGATAAAGCACTGTGTCCTTTACGAACATATTCGGCATATCAGTTTTAATATATCCAAACATAATTACCTTTTCCTTAAAACAAGTCCAACCTTTTTATAAACTTTACTTAATGTTCTATAAGCAAGTCTTTCAGCCCTTTCTGCGCCATTCTTTAGCACTTCATCTAAATATGCCTTATCAGATAAAAGCCTATTCTTTTCTTGTCTTATAGGTTCAATTACAGAAGCAACAACTTCGCCAACAGCAACCTTAAAGTCGCCATAACCCTTACCTTCAAACTCTGATTCTGCTTGTTCAAAAGTCTTATCGGTAAACGCGCAATAGATTGATAACAAATTGCTAATGCCTGGCTTTTCTGGTGAGAAAATAATCTTATTATCACTATCGGTAACTGCACGCTTAAACTTTCTTATAACCGTTTGTGGATCATCATCCATAGAAATAAATGCGTTTAAGTTAGCATCAGATTTGCTCATTTTTCTATTAGGTTCAGCCAAACTCATAACTCTAGCAGCTGATTTACCGATATAAGGTTCAGGAACTTTAAACGTTTCACCAAATCTATTGTTAAAGCGAATAGCTAAATCCCTTGAAAGTTCTAGGTGTTGCTTTTGGTCAGCACCGATTGGAACAAGTTCAGTTTGATATAATAAAATATCAGCAGCCATGAGCACTGGGTAATCCATTAAGCCCATATTGATATTATCTTCATGCTTAGAACTTTTATCTTTAAATTGAGTCATTCTTGCAAGTTCGCCAGGATAACAAATTGTATTTAAAATCCAAGCAAGTTCAGCGTGTGCTGAAACGTGTGATTGTGCAAATAAAATTGATTGTTCTGGATCAATACCACACGCAATATAAAGCGCAGCAAGTTCATAAGTGTTTTTTCTTAAAATCGCAGGATCTTGCTTAACAGTTAGCGTGTGCAAATCTGCAATAGAAAAAACGCTATTATAATCATTTTGTAATTTCTTAAAATTTCTTAAAGCGCCTAAATAGTTGCCAATAGTTAAAATACCACTTGGTTGAATAGCGCTAAATAATATCTTCTTATCTTCCATTATACTCTACCTTAATAAACTAAAACTAAATTTTGCAACTTACTAGTCTACAAATTCCATAACTGCATTTACTGTATCGTTTTTATTAATAACTTTAGTAAATCTTCTTTCTTTTGTCTTTAATTCAAGAATTTGGTTAGGAATAGGTGTTGCTGTTTGTTCATACAACATGTTAGCACACTTAAATGCATCTTCTGGTGCCCTGCCATTGATAGCGCGAAGTACGTCATGCGCAAACTTATATGGGCTTGCAGTAGATAAAATTACAACAGTATTATCGTTGTTGGTGTAATCAATAAACTTCATTGCAGTATCATAAGCAACTGCAGTGTGTGTATCTAAAACGTATCCGTATTCATCAAATACTTCACCAATGGTTTGTAAACATTCTTCTTCATCAGCATAATCAGCAAAGAATTCGCTATCAAGTTTAGACTTTTCTTGTGCTGTTAATGAATATTTGCCTTGGCTTTTAAGTTCAGCCATTCTCCTTTCTGTAAGTTCAAAATCCCTATTAGAAAGTTCAAACACTAATCTTTCAAGATTGCTTGAAATTAAAATATCCATTGATGGAGAAACAGTCTTAAAGAACTCTCTATTAGCATCATAAGTACCACTAACGAAAAATTCAGTTAAAACGTTGTTTGAGTTTGATGCGCATACAAGTTTGTCGATAGGTAAACCCATTTGTTTTGCATAGTAACCTGCCAAAATATTACCAAAGTTACCTGTTGGAACAACAAAGTTAACCTTATCGCCAAGTTTAATTTCATTTGATGCCAATAAATCAGCATATGCTGAAAAATAGTATGTAATTTGTGGTGCTAGTCTACCAAAGTTCATTGAGTTAGCGCTTGATAGAACTATATTTTTCTTTAATAAATCTGAAGCAATTTCCTTGCTTGTGAAAATCTTTTTAACTGCAGTTTGGCAATCATCAAAGTTACCCTTAACAGCAACAACGTTAACGTTTTGACCTTCTTGAGTGGTCATTTGCATTTTTTGCATATCGCTAACGCCTTCACTTGGGAAGAATACCATTACTTTGATACCTTTTGCATCCTTAAAGCCTTCAAGGGCAGCCTTACCCGTATCCCCACTTGTTGCAACTAAAATTAAAACTTCTTCCTTAATGCCACTCAAATCGCAGCCCTTTCTTAATAGGTATGGCAACAAGGTTAAAGCAACGTCCTTAAAAGCTAAAGTTGGGCCGTGGAATAGTTCTATAATAAATGTCTTGTCATCAATTTTAACAAGTGGCGCGCCATCGCCATCTTCAAATTTAGCGTAACTATTTTTACACGCATCAAGAAGTTCTTGATAATCGTATTCTTCTAAATAATTATGTAGGACAAAACAAGCTCTTTCCGCATAGTCCATATCAATCATTTTAGTTAAATCGTCAAAAGTAATTTTAGGGAAATTTTCAGGTACGAAAAGCCCACCATCATCAGCTAAACCTTTTGCAATTGCTGTTGCTGCATAATCTACTTTAGACTTTCCTCTTGTGCTAATAAATTTCATAATAACTCCATAAAAATAATAAAAAGTCGGAAATAAACTTCCGACTTTTATTTTACACTATTTTAACTATAAAAAGCAACTTAATCAACGTACTTTAATATAAAATCAGGTAAATCTTCTTTAGCAGCACTGCATGTTAAAACAAACTTAACACCATACTTTTCTTCCATATTTGCCATAGCATCAAAAATCTTTTCTAATTCGCAAAGTTTCTTGTCTGTAATTCTTGCAATACCATCAATATAAATGTATTCATTATCGCCGTTTGCAGCAACCAAACCTTTAATGAAACCACTAAAACAACAACTGCAATCAATACCGAAATCTGCAACGTTTAAGTATCTAATTTTATTGTTTAAATCATATGAATATCTTGTAGTATCAGTAACAAATATAACGTAGCCTTTTGCTTGGTCTAACGCTGCATTTGCGCTGTCTATAATTGCTTTTGTTTTGCCTGTACCTTTTGGTCCGTAAATTATTTTCATTGGAATTCTCCTCCCGATATATATTATCTGATTATATTGTATAACACTTTTTGGAAAATTACAATAGGTTTTTAAAAAATAATTTGATAAATTTTTAACTTTTTATAGTAATTATTTAAGTTCAGATATAAATGATTGTAGTCTCTTGATTCCTTCTACTATATCTTCGTTTGATATTGCATAAGATAATCTAATGCACTCATCATTACCAAACGCAACGCCAGGTATAAGAGCAACGCCCTTTTGAAGAGCAAGGTCAGCAAACTTTAATGAACCATCAACAACTTGACCATCAAACTTTTTGCCGTATAGTTTTGATACGTTAACAAACACGTAAAACGCGCCTTTTGGTTCAATACAAACAATGTCATCTATTTTAGAAAGCATGTCTACCATAAGATTTCTTCTTTCTTCAAACATAGCATGCATTTTTGAAATAAATTCTTCACCTTTAGGGTCGCTTAAAGCTGTTACTGAAGCGTATTGAGAAATAGAGCAAGGGTTACTTGTAGTATGACTTTGCATGCTAGAAATTGCTTTTGCTAGGTCTACTGGTGCAGCAAGATAACCTATTCTCCAACCTGTCATAGCGTATGATTTAGACACACCATTTATGATAATTGTTAAATCTTTCATTTTTTGGCTGTAGCTTGCTATTGAATAATGTTCTTCGTTATCGTAAATTAATTTTTCATAAATTTCATCAGAGATAACGTAAATGCCTTTCTCTTCAGCAATTTTAGCAATAGCACAAATTTCTTCTTTAGAATAAACAGCACCAGTTGGGTTGTTTGGAGTGTTTAAGATTAAACATTTAGTTTTATCAGTTATTGTTTGTTCAAATTGTTCAGCAGTCATTTTGTAATTATTTTCTTTTAACGCTTGAACGAAAACACACTTACCACCTGCTAATTTTATTAACTCTGGATAAGTTAACCAGTATGGACTTGGAACAATAACTTCATCGCCCTCATTTACTATCGCGCAAATTGCGTGATACAATGAACTCTTTGCACCTGAAGATACAACTATTTGTGATTGTTCATAACTTAAACCGTTATCTTTTAAAAACTTTTCACAAATTGCTTTTTTAAGTTCTACAGTACCAGATGCTGGTGTGTATTTTGTAAAACCAATATCTAGTGCCTTTTTTGCGCTTTCAATTATGTAGTCAGGAGTATTGAAGTCAGGTTCTCCTGCACCAAACCCTATAACTGAAATGCCATCTGCTTTCATCTTTTTTGCTTTCGCCGTAATTTCTAGTGTTAATGATGGCGAAATTTCTTGTAACTTTTTAGATATTCCCATATATTTTTCTCCTATGATAATATAACTTATCTTTAACTTGTAATGATGTAATTTTTTCTCTTTCTCAATCTAAACTTTTATCTAAACTTTTATATATTAATGAAAATTATTCTTCATCACCAAAGCCTGCGCTTAATTTCAATTCTCTATCATGAATTGCCAAAGCTTCTACCATTTGGTCGATATCGCCCATCATAAAGGTTTCAATAGAATGTAGTGTCATACCTATCCTGTGGTCGGTTACACGGCCTTGTGGGAAGTTGTAAGTTCTAATTCTTTCTGAACGATCACCTGTACCAACTTGGCTTTTTCTGTTTTCTGAATACTCTTTATCGTATTGAGATTGATAGTAATCATACAATCTACTCTTCAACACTTTCATAGCTTTTTCACGGTTCTTTGTTTGAGAACGTTCATCTTGACATAATACTACAATACCTGTTGGTAAGTGTGTCATTCTAATACAAGATTCAGTCTTGTTAACGTGTTGGCCACCAGCACCAGACGAACGAAGTGTATCAACCTTAAGGTCTTTTTCATCAATGTGAACTTCAACGTCTTCTACTTCAGGAAGAACGGCAACAGTAACAGTTGAAGTGTGTACTCTACCTTGAGATTCAGTTTCAGGTACTCTTTGTACTCTATGAACACCACTTTCGTATTTTAATTTCGCATAGCAAGACTTACCTGAAATTGAGAAGATTGCTTCCTTTAAGCCACCAAGTTCAGTTGTGCTGATTTCGATATCTTCAGTCTTCCAACGATTTTTTTCTGCATACTTAATATATAATCTATATAATTCATAAGCAAAAAGGTTGGCTTCATCACCACCAGCGCCACCCCTGATTTCCATGATAACGTTTTTATCATCGTTAGGGTCTTTTGGAAGAAGTAAGATTTTTAGTTCATCAGAAATAACACTGATCTTTTCTTTAATTGCCTGAACTTCTTCTTGCATTAACGATTTCATTTCAGGGTCAGGTTCTAGTGGAATAAGCTCTTTTAATTCTTCTTGTTCGCTTATAGCCTTTTTATATTCGGTATATTTTTCTACAGTTTCAGTAATGTCGGCAAGTTCTTTTGTGTAAGCACGCCATTCATCCATACGAGAAATGACGTCAGCATCACTAACTAACTCGTTTAATTTTTCAAATCTTTCCAACATCTTATCAAGTTTTTTAAACATTAAAGCACCGCCTTGACAATTCTTTCTATATTTTCGTAATCTTTAATAATTTCTACACTACTAAAATCGGTAAGCATATTTTTAATATCTTGCGCTTGACCAATTCCACATTCCATAATTAGAACACCACCGTCATTTAGATAGGCTTTAGCATTTTGTGAAATGGTTTTATAAAAATCATAGCCATCTTCACCGCCATCTAATGCTAGATTAGGTTCAAATTCTTTAACTTCTTTTTGAAGCGATAATATATCTTGACTTTTAATATATGGTGGATTAGATATAATAACGTCAAACTTTTGACCTTCCAATCCGCTAAACATATCACTTAAAACAAAATCAACTTGTGCATCGTTTAATTTTGCATTTTCCTTTGCCAAATCAAGTGCATCTTGGCTAACATCAACAGCCGTAACTAAAGCGCCACTTTCTTTATTTACTGAAATTGCAATAGCACCACTGCCTGTGCATAAATCAAGCACTTTACTTTGTTTATTAATATGTTTTAAAGCTTTTTCAACTAGAATTTCAGTTTCAGGTCTTGGAATCAACACTCTTTCATCAACTTTTATGGTGTATCCATAAAATTCAGTATCACCAATACAATACCAAAGTGGTCTACCTGAAATTCTTTCACTTACTATTTTATTAATTTGTTCAATGTATTTTGGTGAAACAAGTTTTTCACTGTTCAGTTCATCTCGTTTTACGCTTAAGGTAAGACTTACTATCCATTCAGCTTCAGCATCTTCTTCAATTCCATTATCTAAAAGCGTCTTTTTAACTTCTTTTAGAAGTTCATTGCGCTTTTTAGGAATAATAAATTGCTTTTCAGGAATACTTTTATCATTATCCATTTGATATGCTGTATTGAATGCAGTTATCGCAACTTCAAGCATATCAGAAGTAGGCTCTCTAGTTGTTATCATTTGCAACAACATACCTGGCCATTTTAACGGCAACACTAATGGAGACTTTGTTTTTGAAAGCAATTTTAATAATTCGTAAGAAAAGCCTGCAACTACTGGTAATAATGCCAGTTTTAACAATACTCTATACAAATTATCAACACTTTGTCCAATAAGTGATTCAACCACAGCAAAAAGCAAAATGCTAATCAGCATAACAAAAACCATAAAGGTTGTACCACAACGGTCATGTATCTTTGGGCATTTTTTTGCGTTTTCTACAGTTAGTTCCATGCCAGACTCAAAACAAGCAATGGTCTTATGCTCTGCACCATGATACATAAAAGTTCGTCTTATGTCTTTCAATAAAGACGTTAGCAACATGTAAATAACAAAAATTGCTAATTTAATACCACCTTCAATAAAGCTTTTTGCCCAAACGTCAAATTTAGTACTGAATAGACTTTCTAAACCTTGCCTACCGAGTTGTGGCAAATACATGAATAATAAAACGGCAAGACCAAGCCCTAAAATTAAGGAAAGTGTTGTAATAACACTCATGATATTAATTTTTAGCTTTTCGGCAAGCCATTTTTCAAACTTTGATGGTTCACTTTCACCAAAAACTTCAGCCGAACGCATTAAAACCTTACTGCCACCAACCATTGATGACACAAAAGAATAAACGCCACGAATTAATGGCAACCTAAAAATAGGGTTGCGTTCTTTTCCTGGTTTTACCCTAACCGCTTCAACCCTTATAATGCCATCTTCGTCACGTACAGCAGTTGCCATAGAACTTTCGCCACGCATCATTACCCCTTCGATAACAGCTTGGCCACCTATGGAAACACATTTTTTAGTTTGTTCTTTTTGTTTCATACGCACGTCTTTTTGTCTTTTTTAGTTGGCTACAACACGTAAAAACGTAATGCAACCTAAATACAAATTAGATAATAAAAAAGGCTTTAAGAATATAAAGGTACTCTTAAAGCCATGCAATATAGCGAACTATTTTGCTTTGCCATATCTCTTGTTGAACTTGTCAACACGGCCGCCGGTATCAACCAACTTTTGTTTGCCTGTAAAGAAAGGATGACATTTACTGCAAATATCTACCTTAATAACATCGCCCTTTTTAGTTGAACCTGTTTTAAAAGTTTCACCACAAGCACAAACAACTGTCACTTCATGATAATCCGGATGTATAGATTGTTTCATAGCACACCTCTTTTACTGATTTACTGTGTTATTATATTATATTTTTCAAATATAGTCAAATGTATTTAGCCATTATCTACAAATTTTTCTAAAAACTTTAAATTATCTTGCTATTCTATTTAGTTGCTTTTTTTCCTTTTTTATAATATAATAAAAGAAATTTTTAACAAGTTTGGAGAAGTAATGAAAGGCTGGAAATTTATTGCACCGATGTCTATTGCTGAAGAAGAAGTGGTTGATTCACTTGATAATAGTGAACTTTCAAAAGTAAAGATTACTAAAGCATTAATCACTTTAACTGACGTTTTAAGATATAATGGTGAAATTGAATCTGATAATATTATTTTGGGCAGTTCTGGTATTGGTATTATAAGCGAAACCGAAACAAACCTTTTTGGGCTTGAAAAAGGTCAACACGTTTATATTAACCCAACCAAAGAATGTTCTGAATGTTATAATTGTAAAAGCGGTAATAATTCTGGCTGTTCTAATCTTCAAGTTGCAGGTCAAGATTACCATGGCTTTTTAAGCGATTTCGTTGACGTTGCGCCTGAAAAATTATTTGTTTTACCTGAAAGTGTTCCTGATTTAGAAGCTTTATTTATCGAACATATTTCACAAGCAATTTCAGTTGTTGATAAACTTGGCGTTCAAAAAGGTGATTACGTTGCAATAATCGGTGCAAATAATTTTGGTAATATTTTAGCACAACTTCTTATTTATTATCAAGCTGTTCCTATCGTGATGACTACTAATGAAGAAGATTACAAAATCGCAAAAGATTCCGGTATTTACTACGTTTTAGGTCAAGATGATAACTGGGTTAAGGAAGTTTCTTTAATTACAAGTGGTAGAATGACAAAGAGTGTTGTTTATATTTCAGATTGTAATATTCCAACAGTTAAAGCTTTCTCTGTTGCATCATTTAATGCCAGCGTTGCATTCACTGGTCTATCTTATAGAAACAACCCTATTTCCTTTTCTCAAGCAATTAAAAAACAATTGCAAATTTTATGTATTGGTGACTCAACTGGTAATACTGCTGCAAGTATTAACCTAATCGCTAATAAAGCAATCAACTTATCACACTTAAAACTTGATTCATCTACCTACGATAAAGTTCCTGAAACACTAGAAAATATGTCAAAACAATTAGATGAACAAGGTAAAATTTACGAAACTGTTGTTGATTTAATGTAAAATAATATTTACAATTATCTTCATAAAATACTTAAATCTAAAAGGTCGCTATTTTCTAGCGACCTTTAAATATTTTTTCCTGTTAAATTTAATAAATCTTATTATTGATATTATTTATCCTTATTTTTAACAAATATAAGTCTTAACAAACCACTGATAATCTTTGGCGCTCTAAAACATAAAATTCTCATAAAAAAAACACCTCACATTTATATATATGCAAGGTGTTTTAATTTTTGCCAATTTATTTATTACATTTCACGTAATTCTCTAATTACTTTTGCTCTATCAGGTTCGTTATAAACTGTGCTACCAGCAACGATAACGTTTGCGCCGGCATCTTTTACTAGTTTAACGTTTTCTTTAGTGATGCCACCATCAATTTGAAGATCAATATCCTTACCTGTTTTTTCAATAAGTTTTCTAGCTTGTTCAATCTTTGGAAGAACGTCTGGAATAAACTTTTGACCACCAAAGCCTGGGTAGACGCTCATAAGTAATAACATATCACATTCATCGATAACGCTTTCAATTTCTTTAACTTCTGTATTAGGGTTGATAACTGCGCCACATTTTACGCCCAAATCTTTAATAGCCTTTAATGTTTCTTTTAATCTATCCCCACATGCTTCATGGTGTACTGTTATAATATCAGCACCTGCTTCAGCAAATTGGCGAATATAATTCCAAGGATTTACAATCATAAGATGCGCATCAAAAATGATATCGCTATATGGTCTAATTTCCTTAATAAATTTAGGACCAAAAGAAATGTTTTTTACAAAACTTCCATCCATAACGTCAAGGTGCAATAAATCTGCGCCGTTTTCTGTAATTTTCTTAACTTCTTCACCTGCGATTGAAAAGTTTGCAGATAAAAATGAAGGTGCAATCTTAATTTTTCTCATAAATAGTTCTCCTTGTTGATAATTCATTATATATTTCCACGTACCTTTCATAGCGTTGTTTTGACAACTTACCACTTTGTACGAGTTCTTTTACTTTACATTCGGGCTCGCTTATATGCGTACAGCCACGGAATTTACACATTGAAGATACGTTAAAGTACTCATTATAACATTCAGGCAACAACTTTACGTCAACGTCAGCATCAATAACAGCAAAGCCTGGCGAATCGATAATCTTAACGTCTTCAACTTCAAAAATTTCAGAGCGTGTTGTAGTATGCTTACCTCTAACGATTTTTTCACTTAATTCGCCCGTTTTTAAGTCTAAACCAAACATTGCATTGACAATTGAAGTTTTACCAACGGCACTTTGCCCTGCCAAAACTGCAAGTTTACCAGAAAGCATATTTCTAAACTCATCAAAACCTGTCCTATCTTTTGCGCTGACTTGTATGATTTTAACACCTAAATTTTGATATTCTTTAGTTACTTCTTCGGCAACACTACTATTTATATCTGTCTTATTAATAATTAAACAAAACTCAACGTCTTCTTTTATGGTATTAATTAAAAGTTTATCTATCAAATAATAATCAGGCTTTGGCTCTGGGGAAATTACCCCAACAATTAAGTCAATATTACTAACGTTTGGTCTTACAAAGCGATTTTTTCTTGGATAAACGTTTGTAATAGTGGTCTTTTCAACGTCAACAAAATCGCCAACCAAAATACCATCACTTTTAATTTTTAGAAGTCCACGAGCGCCACAAACAATCTTTTTATCACCTATTTTTACGTAATACTTGTCCGAATGCGCCTTATAGACTTGTCCTTTTAGGTTATCTTTCATTTTCGTTTTCTTCCAAATATCTTTGTCTTAATTGACCACAAGCACCATCAATGTCTTGCCCCATTCTACGCCTTACAGTTGCTGAAAGCCCTGCTTTTTCTAAAACTCCCATAAATCTATAAGCATCTTTATCCGTACCACTTTTTAAATCGTTTTCCTTAACTTCGTTAAGCCTTATTAGGTTAATGTGGCAAGGTCTACCTTTTAACAACTTAATCAGTGCGTTTGCATGCCTTTCGGTATCGTTTTCGCCCCTAATTAGCACGTATTCAAATATATATCTTCTGCCCGTTTTATCAAAATAATTAGCACAAGCATCTAAAATTTGCGCTATTTTATATGTTTTTGCAACAGGCATTATCTTTTCCCTTTCTTCATCAAAAGGTGAGTGTAAAGAAACTGTTAAATTTATTGATAAATCTTCGTTAGCAAGCGTATACATTTTTGGCACGATACCAGAAGTTGATAAACTTATATTTCTTTGGCTTATATTTATACCTTCTTTGCAAGAAACAAGTTTAAAAAATTTAATGGTATTATCGTAGTTATCAAGTGGCTCGCCACTACCCATTAAAACAATATTTATAACCTTTCTTTTTTCACCAAGTTGGCCACCTAAAAATTTGTTGGCACAAATAACTTCACCTAAAATTTCGCCCGGCTCTAAATTCCTAACCAAGCCGTGCAAACCCGATGCACAAAATGCACAACGCATTCTACAACCGACTTGTGTAGAAACGCATAGCGAGTAGCCGTGATTATATTTCATTAAAACGCTTTCAATAACGTTACCATCACGAAGTGCAAAAAGAAATTTTACAGTGCCGTCAACCGATTCTAAATGTTTTATAATTCTAACAGGTTGAGCATTATAATCTTGAGAAAGCCTTTCTCTAAACGCCTTTGAAATATCTGTCATTTCAAAAAAATCAAGACCTAAATGTAATGATTTATAAATTTGACCTGCACGAAATTTCTTTTCACCTAAATCTACTATTAAGTTTTGTAATTCTTCAAAAGTGAAGTTCAATAAACAATTTTTCAATTTAATTTACTCTCTTTAATTTAGCAACGTAAAATCCTAAACCACCTGAAATATCAGGCAAGAATAGATTTGTGCCTAAAACGTCTTCATGTAGTAATTTACTATCGATTTTGCATATTTCAAAGCCCTTTATGTCTGACATAAACGCCTTAATAATTTCTATATTTTCGCTACTTAATATCGAACATGTAGAATAATACAAGTATCCGCCCTTTTTAACGTAATTACTAACCATTTTTAATATCGCTAATTGTTCTACGTTTAGTTCTTTTACATTAATTTCTTCTCTATTAAGCTTAATATCAGGATTGTCGTTCATTACCCCTATTCCACTACAAGGCGCATCACAAAGCACTGCATCAAACTTTTCAATTAGTTCCTTGTCAAGCACTTTTGAGTCCTTACAAACGGCGGTAATATTATCCCTATTCATTCTTTTTTTGTATTCTTCAATAAGCCCTACCCTATGCTCGTGAATATCCCAAGAAGTAACGTTATTGACTTTATACGAAAGCCTTATGCTTTTACCACCTGGTGCCGCACAACAGTCAAGCAAGTTTTCGCAAGGCTCAACAATATCACAAATTGCAACTGAACCTAGCGCTTGATAGGTATACACACCCAAATCGTAATCGCTATTTCTTATAAAGCTTTTAGCTAAAAACACGTTATCAAATGGCGTTTTTTCAAACTCAATATTTTTATCTTGCAAATATTTTTGACCATCGACATTGTAAAAAGATAGGCAAGTTTGTTGGTTTTCTGCCTTTATAATACTTTCTGCCCTTTGCTTACCAAAATCTTTAACCAACGATTTTAGTGCAAATAGTGGATAAGAATATTTTATAGACATCCTTTCAAGATTATCGGTAGGCATATCAATATTGCCATTAATAAACTTTCTTAAAAAGGCGTTTACAAACCCACTCATGCCACCCTTTCCTAACTTTTTAGTTAGTTCAACTGCATTTTTAGTAACTGCGTATTCTTTTTTATCCAGATATTTAATAGCATACATAGATATTTTAAGAATTGTTCTTATAACAAGCTTTGGTGATTTTTCGGCAAGTTTTTTTATGTAATAAGAAAGTTCAATATCCTTATCTAAAACACCATAGCAAGTTTTAACTATTAATGCGCGATTTTTTTCTTCTATAAAGGTAGAATTTATAGCTTGTTTAATATAAGCTTTTTCACTATAAACCTTGTTTAAAATTTGATAACAGTCATAAAAGTAGTTAACCATTAGCAAAAATCCCCGTTTTCGTTAAGTTTTGCACCCCTTAAAAAGTCAGCAATATTCATAGGTTTTCCACCTGCTTTTTGCACTACTTTTAGAGAAACCGAACTATCTTTACAACCGATAACTAGTTCTTTATCCGCCTTTAAGATTTTTCCAACTTGACCTTTTAATGAACTAACTTGGGCTTCATATATTTTGAAAGGATTATTTTCAAAGGTTGTAAAAGCCACTGGCGATGGATTAAATGCACGAATTTGATTAACAATATCTTTTGCATTATTATTCCAATCGATTTTAGCCATATCTTTTTTAATTATTTTAGTAAGTGTTGCAATTTTATCATCTTGTTTAGTAAAAGTGCAAGTTCCGTCAATAATGCTTGGCAAAGCCTTAACAATAAGTTCAGCACCTAAAACTGATAAACTTTCAAAAAGTTCACCCATAGTTTGATCTTCAGGTATATCAATTTCTTCTTGCATAATGATATCGCCCGTATCAATACCAATATCAGTTTTCATAATAGTAATACCGGTTTTGCTTTCGCCGTTTAATATTGCATAATGTATTGGAGAAGCGCCCCTATATTTAGGCAATAATGATGCGTGAATATTGATTACACCAAGCCTTGGTATATCTAAAATTTCTTGTGATAATATTTGCCCAAATGCGCATGTAACCATTAAATCAGGCTTTAACGCCTTTAAATCTTCCACACCTTCTAGTCTAATTTTATCATACTGATAGCATGGAATATTATTTTCTAAAGCAACGGCCTTTACCGGTGGTGGAGTTAACACTTGTTTTCTACCGACAGGTTTATCGTGATTGCATACTACTGCAACAATATTATAGCCGTTTCCTATTAGATTTAATAGTGGTTTTACAGCAAAATCAGGCGTTCCAAGATAGACAATTCTCAATTTTAGTCCTCCTGAATATCTGTTGCTTTGTCAATGTAAACAATGCCGTCCAAATGGTCGTTTTCATGGCAAAAAGCACGCGCCAAAAAGCCTTCAGCATTGACTGTAAAAGGTTTACCATACCTGTCAAATGCTTTTACTGTAACTTTATTTGGGCGTTCTACTGTGCCGTATTTTCCCCTTATAGAAAGGCAACCTTCTTCACCTATTTGACTACCGCTTTGTTTAACGATAGTAGGATTAATACATTCATAATATTTATTGTCGGCATTAACAATAAAAACTCTTCTTAAAACACCAACTTGTGGCGCTGCAATACCTGCACCATTAGCTTTAAACAAGGTATCACGCATGTCATCTAATAGTTCATGAGTTTTTGTGCCAAAGTCAGTAACTTCAAAGCATTTTTTTCTTAAGGTTGGATCACCTAATTGTACAATATTTCTAATAGCCATTTTTTACACCTTTAAGTTAAATTGTTTGAATTTGTTTCCAAAGAAATAAACAGGTTTCTTGATTTATATTTATCGCTTATTGTAAAAATTGTATCAAGCAACTTTCTGTCGCCAGTATCAATTCTCATTAAAATTTGATACCTAAATTTATTTTGTAAACGCTTAAGTGGTGCTTTCATACACCCAAAAAACTTAAACTTTTGTTTGTTTTGAGAATAAATAGAGCCAAGTTCTTCATAAATAGCCTTGGTTGCGTTTAGCGCGCCTTCATCATCTTCAGAGCTTATTAAAACTCTAACAATGTCCGAATACGGTGGAAAACCCGTCGCTTTTCTTATAGATATTTCTTGATTAAAAAAACCTTTATAATCATATCTAATCGCTTGTCTTAAAACAGTATTATCAGGCGAATAAGTTTGAAGTACAACCTTTCCACTTTCTTTTGCCCTACCACTTCTTCCTGCTACTTGAGTTAGAAGTTGAAAAGTCCTTTCCCCACTTCTAAAATCAGAAAAATGCAAGCTCATATCAGCATCAAGTATACCAACTAAAGTAACAAAAGGGAAATCGTGCCCTTTTGCAATCATTTGAGTACCAACTAAAATATCGGCTTCTCTATTGGTAAATTTATTTAGTATATTAAAATGCCCCTCCTTGCTTTGAGTGGTATCTCTATCCATTCTAACAATTCTAGCGTTTGGGAATAGCTTTTTAAGTTCTAAAACAACTCTTTCTGTCCCAGTGCCACCATATCTTATATACGGGCTACCACACTCTGTACAAGCATCAATCATCTTATACTTTGCACCACAATAATGGCATAAAAGTGATTCATCTTCCTTATGATATGTAAGCGAAACGTCGCAATCACTACACTTTTGAACGTGCCCGCATTCAGTACAAATAACAGTTTTAGAATAACCCCTTTGGTTTAGGAAAATTATTGCTTGGTTACCCTTTTCTAAACACTCGCCAATTTCATCTTTTAATAGCGATGAAAATGGTGAATTGTTACCACGCATAACTTCCCTTCTCATATCCACTACGTCAACTTGAGGCAATGGTCTTTTGTTAATTCTATCAGGAAGTTCAATAAGGTTATAAACATTATCAATGGTTGCACTCTTATAACTTTCAATAGATGGTGTTGCACTACCTAAAACAAGTTTAGCGCCACAAAGTTCAGCACGATATTTAGCAATATCAATGGTGTTATATCTTGGTGCAGATTCACTTGTGTAACTACTATCATGTTCTTCATCAATGATAATCAATCCTAAATTTTCAAGTGGGGCAAAAATGGCACTTCTAGCACCGATAGCAATCTTGGCTTCGCCATTTCTTAATCTCCACCATTCATCAAACCTTTCGCCGGCAGATAGACCACTATGCAAAATGGCTGCATTGTTAGAAAATCTTGCCCTTAATTGCTTTAACATTTGTGGCGTTAAGGCTATTTCAGGCACTAACATAATTGCAGATTTACCCTTGCTAATTACATCATTGATTAGGTTTAGATAAACTTCGGTTTTACCACTACCTGTTACACCAAAAATTAAACTTACAGTTTTATCAGTGTTTTTTATACTTTCAACGGCTAAAGTTTGCTTGTCGGTAAGCACAACTTGATTATTTATACTTGAAAGAGCTTTGTAAGGCGAACGCAAACTTTTTTCTTTTATAATTTGCGCATAACCCTTGTTAACAATAGTATTTACAGCGGAATTACCAAACTTTTCTGCAAGTTCAGTAAAAGTGTATTTTTGTCCATCACTTAAAAACTCTAACAGTTCTTTTTGTTTAACTGCCGTTTTTCTTAATGATAAAATCACTTTTTGTAAGTCAATTTCTAACAAACTAACGTATCTTGTAAACTGCTCTTTTACCTTGCCTTTACGCATTTCTGATGGCAAAAACAACCTTAACGCACTTGCACGCGTAACGTAACAAGTTTTGGTTATATATTCCATCAATGCAAGTGTTTCTTTGGTTAAAGCAGGTGTTTCTTCTAATAGTGAATATATAGGTTTTATCTTACTTACATCGTATTTGCTTTGCTCTTTTATACCAATAACGATGCCTTCTATCATTTTCTTACCGAATGGCACGACAACACGACTGCCAAGAGTTATCTTGCAGTCGGAAAATGAATATTCAAAGACTTTATCAACTTCAACGTTGTTGATATCTACTATTACTTCAGCAAACACTTCTTTACACCATTAAAACAAAATATGTCCACCAGTTAGATGAACACATTTTTACAAATTAGTCGTTTGTAGCAATTAATTTACCATCGTAAATTTCTTGTGCAGCAACAGATAAAGGCTTTTCTTTGCTTGGAAGTTCAGTATAGCCTTGGTTTTGTGCTTGTTCCATCAACTGTCTTGCTCTTTTGCTTGTTACAACGCAAAGTTCGTATTTTGAACCGACTGTTTGTGCTAATTCATCAATTGGTGGTTTATGTATCATAATATCTCTCCTTAATGGTTTTCCATTTTTACTTATTTTTTTCGTTTTTAATTATATTTTCAATGTCAATAATAGCCTCATCAAGCTTATCATTAACAACTGAATAATCATACAAATCTTTTTTATCAAGCTCGTATGAAATTCTTTGCATTCTTAAATCAATCTTTTCTAACGTTTCGGTGTTCCTTTTTATTAGCCTATTTCTAACTTCTTCAATTGAAGGTGGGGTTATCATAATTAGAACGGCTTCAGGAAAAGCCTTTTTAACGTTTAGTCCACCGTTAACGTCAATTTCTAGTAATACATTTTTTTCTTTTAGGCTATCTAAAACAAAATCTTTTGGCGTGCCGTAATAGTTTTCAAAATGTTCGCTATACTCTAAAAAGCCTTGATTATCTATCTTTTGCAAAAAGTCGCTTTTTTCAATAAAGAAATATTCTTTTCCGTGAGTTTCACCATCTCTTGGCTTTCTTGTCGTGCAAGAAATGCTTAAGCAAATATCTTTATTTCTTTCAATTAGCTTTTTTGCTATTGTTCCTTTGCCAACCCCAGATGGACCTGACAAAACTATTAAAACGTTTCTCATATTACTCTAAATTTTGTACTTGTTCTCTAACTTTTTCTATTTCATTTTTAAGTTCTAGACCGCACTTTGTAACTTCAATATCGTTTGATTTTGAACAAATTGTGTTTGTTTCCCTATTAAATTCTTGCATTAAGAAATCTAGTTTCTTACCCATACCATCAATTTTAATGATTTCCTTAAATTGAGAAATATGTGAATTTAATCTTGTTAATTCTTCATCAATATTTGCTTTATCGGTAAAGAAAGCAACTTCGTTAAGCAATCTAACTTCATCATACTTAACGTCTTTAAGCGCTTCTTCAATTCTCAATTGAAGTTTCTTTTTGTATTCAGCAGCAACTAATGGTGCTCTAGTTGCAATTTTATCTGCAAGAACTTTGATGATATCCATTCTAGAAAGCATATCATCAACGAGTTTTTCACCTTCAATTTTGCGCATTTGATTTAAGTTTTTGCAAGCATCTTCGACCACTTGCTTAACGATATCTTTAATTTCAGTAAGGTCGGCGCTCGCTCCGTCAACAATAACGTCTGGTGCTTTCATAACGTTAGCTACCGTATAATCGTTCTCCAAACCTAAAGCTTTTGCAATTTCTTTACTTGCAGAATAATAACTTACTGCCTTTTCAAGATTTACTTCAATATTTGTTGAACTTTCCCTTGTGTCAGAAAAGTTAACGAATAAATCTATTCTACCACGCTTTACGTATGAAGCTACAGTTTTTCTTATAGTATCTTCAAGTGCTATAAAAGAACGTGGGATTTTGCAATTTAGATCAAAATTACGGTTATTTACTGTTTTTAATTCAACGGTCAAGGTTATGCCATTTTCGCAATAATCAGCGCGACCGTATCCTGTCATACTATACATTTTTAGTCTTCTCCAATCAAATCCTATTTATTTTATCATAAAATAAATATTTTTTCAAGTTTTTATAAGCAATTTAAACTGCTCTTCATCAATTATTTTAATTCCAAGTTTTTTAGCCTTATCAAGCTTACTACCAGCCTTTTCGCCAGCTAAAACCATTGTTGTTGTTTTTGAAACGCTTGATTGCACTTCGCCACCCAAGCTTTCAATAATTTTACCCGCTTCATCACGCTTAAAATCTACAAGGCTACCTGTTAGGACAACCTTTTCCCCACTAAATACACCAGTAATTGTTTGGGTTTGGTATTTTATATTAAAACCAAGTTCAAAAAGTCTATTTATTTCATCTAAATTTTCTTTGTCGTTAAAGTAATTGAATATACATTCAGCAACTATTTCACCAACGTCTGCAATTTGCAACAATTGTTCTTTTGTAGCAACCTTTAAGTCATCAATGGTTGCGAAATTTTTAGTTAAATCCTTTGCAGTTTTCTTACCAACGTTATCAATTCCGAGCGCATAAATAAACTTATCAAACTCCACGTTTTTAGAGTTTTCTATAGCTGATAACAGGTTATCAGTTTTTGCATCCTTAAACCCTTCAAGAGAAAGTAATTTTTCCCTATCAAGATTGTAAAGGTCTGAAAAATTATTTACGCTAAAGTTATCGTGTAAAATACCCGCTGTCATTTCACTAAAGCCATCAATATCCACACCATTTTTGCAAGCAAAGTTTGCAAGTTTTGCAATCACTCTTGGCCTACAATTTTTATTTGGGCAAAAAAGATTTGCACCAACTTCTTCTAGGGTTGTACCACAATAAGGGCAAGCCGTTGGCTTTTCAATTTCAGCACAATGCTCATATATTTCAGTAGTACCTAAAATTTCAGGTATAACTTCGTTACTTCTTCTAACTAAAACTCTTGCACCCTTTTTAACACCTTTTCTCATTAGGTCGCCATAGTTATTTAAGGTAGCCTTTCTAACTGTTGCACCAGCAAGTTCAGTCGCTTCTAATAGACCAAGTGGAGTTAATTTTCCCGTTCTACCAACTTGCCAAATTACGTCTTCTAAAATGGTTGTAACTTCTTCAGCTTCAAACTTAAAAGCAATTGCCCAACGTGGAAATTTATCGGTTGCACCAAGGATTTTTCTTAATGGTATATCGTTGAGTTTTACAACTGCACCATCAGTTAAAATATCTAGATTTTTTCTAGCGATTTCAATTTCATTTATTGCAGACATAACACAATCAATATCGCTACAAACCCTTAAAAACGGGTGGACTTTGAAACCATTAGCTCTTAAAAATTCAACGCTTCCTTTTTGAGAGTTAAACTCTTTTCCTTCAATATAGTTTACGTTATAAAACATAATTTCAGGGCGTCTTTTTTCGGTAACTTTTGGGTCTAAATTTCGTATTGCGCCAGCAACTGCATTCCTTGCATTTTTAAGTTGTTCGGTTGCAGTTTTGTTATATTCTTCTAACACTGAAAGGCGAATAATCGCTTCGCCTTGAACTTCAATTTTACCCTTAAAATCTATCGATAAAGGAAAACTTTTTATTGTTAAAACTTGTGCAGTAACGTCTTCCCCAATTACACCATTGCCACGCGTTGTTGCCCTTTCAAACATTCCGTTATCATAGGTTAAGCAAATTGTTAAACCATCAAATTTATACTCAACAGTATATTCAGGGTTTTCAACTTCTTTTTTAATTCTTTTGTCAAAAGCGATTAAACTTTCAAAGTCAGTAGCTTTATCAAGACTATATAATCTTTCAATGTGCGTGTGTTTTTTGAATGCAGAAATAGGCTCTCCACCTACTCTTTTTGTAGGGGAGTCAAAAAGAACTTCACCCGTTTGTTTTTCTAATACAACAAGTTCATCATATAACTTATCATACTCTTTATCCGAAACGGTAGGATTATCTAACACGTAATATTCGTGCGCGTATTTGTTGAGAATATCAACAAGCTCTCTCATTCTACTCATTTAACAATCTCCATAGGGGCAAATTTTGCTGATAACGATTTTATTCCAATACCCGGGAATGCAACGTCAACTATAATATTCTCCCCTTCACCTTTAACAGTTATAACAGTACCAACACCAAATTTAGTGTGGCGAACTTTAACACCTGAACTATATTTTACGTTTTTATAGTTGGCATTTTCTTTTGGTTTATTGCCTAAAAGCGTAGTTTTTGCATAATTAGAATTATATCCACCAACCGTTGCACTGCTACCCAAATCATCATCGTTATATCTAATAACTCTTTCATATGGATGGGAAGGTTTCTTTTCTTCTTGTCTTACAGGCGCAAGAACTACTTGTGCTTCTTTTAAGAATCTAGAAGGTGTCATATAATCTCTTTTTCCGTACATATATCTACTCATTGCACGAGTAAGATATAGCCTTTCCCTTGCCCTAGTAACAGCAACGTACATTAGTCTTCTTTCTTCTTCAAGTTCACTTGGCTCGTTCTTGCTTCTTGCAATCGGCAATATATCTTCATCAAGCCCTGCAACAAACACACACTTATACTCCAAACCTTTTGAGGCGTGTATTGTGGCAATAGTTACGGCATCATCAGCATTGATATCATCAATATCTGAACTTAATGTAACCGAATTTAAGTAGTCAGCAAGCGAAGTACCAGGGTTATCTTTACAAAACTCTAAAGCAGAGTTTTTAAGCTCACTAATGTTATATAGTTTTGAAGTATTTTCTTCACTCTTTTCAGCAAATTGTTCTAAAAATGCAGTATTTTCTAACACGTAATCAATAACGTCAACAACTTGGTTGTTTTGAGCGAAAGAAGAAAAACCTTGTAGCAACAAGCCAAAATTATATAATTTTACTTTAGTTGCCTTGCTTATAGTTGTATCATCAAGCTTAAACAAAGCCTCATACATGCTGATTCCATTACTTACAGCAAACTCTCTTAATTCTCTTAAAGTTTTATCGCCAATACCACGTTTTGGAACGCCTATACACCTTATAAAACTTTCGTTATCTTGTGGGTTAACTAAAACCTTTAAGTAAGATAAAACGTCCTTAATTTCCTTTCTTTCAAAGAATCTAAAGCCACCGTAAACCTTGCAAGGAATACCATACTTCATAAATTCTTGTTCATAAGCACGTGAAAGGGCGTTGACACGCATAAATACGGCAAAATCTTTATACCTTAAGTTAGAATTTCTTGCCATAAGGTTTTTTATTTGTAATGACGCAAAAGTAGCTTCGTTATTTTCATCGTTACCAACGAAAGTTTCTACCCTAACGCCTTCAACGTTATCAGTCCAAAGTTCTTTTTGTCTTCTTTCAACGTTGTTTGCAATAATGCAGTTAGCAAGTTCAAGAATTTTTTTAGTAGAACGATAATTCCTTTGTAATTTATATACCTTTGCACCACGATAAATATCATCAAAGGACAAAATGTTTTCAATTTTAGCGCCACGCCAACTATAAATACTTTGGTCATCATCACCAACAACGAAAATATTGCCGTGCTTAATACTTAACCTTTGCGCCAAAGCAAATTGAACCTTATTGGTGTCTTGGAACTCATCAATGTGTATATATTCAAACTTGTTTGCATAATAATCAGCAACTTCAGAATGTTCCCAAAACAGTTGATAGGTCTTAAACAATAAGTCATCAAAATCTAAAGCATTTGAACTATACAAAGTTTCTTCATATTTTTGATAAATTTCAGCATATTCATCAACAAATCTTGAGCCAGCGTATGCTTTTTTATATTCATCAGGCGACAAGCACTCATTTTTTGCTATAGAAATAATGTTTTTCGCAGGCTTTAAGAAAGTGTCAATATCCATTCCCAATTCTTCAAAAACACGCTTTAATACCCTATCTTTATCAGTTTCATCATAAATTGTAAAATTTTTATCGTAACCAATTTTATCAATATCACGGCGCAAAATCTTAACGCACATACTGTGAATTGTTGAAACCCACATATCACCTATGTCACCAATGATTTTTTCTAGCCTTTCCTTCATTTCGCCAGCAGCTTTATTAGTAAAGGTTATTGCCATAATATTTTCAGGTCTAACCTTTTTTTCCATGACTAAATAAGCAATTCTCGTTGTTAAAACACGAGTTTTGCCACTGCCTGCACCAGCGATAACTAACACTGCGCCTTCCGTATCTAAAACGGGTTTAATTTGTTCTTCATTAAGTTTTAAAATCAAGTCTTTAATATCTACCATTTTGCACCTTTCAAATTATTATACCATACACTTGATTTGTTTTCAAGTACTAGGTAAAACAATTACAAAGTTTACTAAAATTTCTTTTTAATTTTTCTTGCCATTTTTGTATTTATTATGATAAAATAAATTTCAAGAAACTTTGTTTCTTTTTGTATGACACGTAGGTAAGAAGAATGAAAAAAAATTATCTATTTAATAAAACTGTTGTAATTACCGGAGCAAGTGGTGGAATAGGTTTTTCTATCGCTAAATTACTCATTGAAAAATATGATTGCAAGGTTATCGGTATTGCAAGAAATGAAAAGAAAATTTTAAATTCTATCTCTACTATTCGCGAAGATAAAAAGGAAAATTTTACATATAGACTTTTTGACGTTTCTAAAAAAGAAAACTGGTGTAATTTTGCTAGTTATTTACAAGAAAACAACATTTTTATTGATATTCTTATAAATAACGCAGGTTTTATGCTTCCATTTACCAAGTTTGAAAAATGCTCTGATAATGAAATTCAAGAAATTGTTAATACGAATTTTTACTCAAACGTTTATTCAATAAAAGCACTTATGCCTTTACTTAAAAAATCAACGACCCCATCAATTATTAACGTTTGCAGTTCAGCAGGGCTATGCGCTGTGGTTGGTCAAAGCATGTATTCTGCAACAAAATCAGCAATGCGCAGTTTTACAGAGTGTTTAACCGAAGAATACAAAAAAGAATTCTATATTGCAGGTGTTTACCCTGGCTTTATAAAAACTGACATAATGAACAGGCTTGACGTTGACCAAAAAAGCCAAAAATTAATGAATAGTTTTATGATGCCGTTAGAAAAAGCGTCTAAAAAAATAGTTAAGAAAATTTCAAAAAAGAAAAAACGCATAGTTTTAGGTTTAGATGGTGGTTTTATGAATATTTCATATAGACTATTCCCTAATTTAACCTTGTCAATCATAACAAAAGTATTAAAATCATCTAAAATGCATATTTTTGATGGCGTATTCAAGTAAAGGAGATTCTATGAAAAGAATTTTAACGATACAAGATATTTCTTGCGTAGGCAAATGTTCTCTTACAGTTGCATTACCTATAATTTCAGCATGTGGTGTTGAATGTAGCGTTTTACCAACTGCAGTTTTATCAACTCATACAGCATTTAAGGGCTTTACTTTTCGTGATTTAACCAATGATATCAACCCTATCTATAAACACTGGAAAACAGAAAACATCGGTTTTGATGCTATTTACACAGGTTATTTGGGTTCATTTAAACAACTTGACCTAGTAAAAGAAATAATTGACAACTTCAAAACTGATAAGAACTTTGTTTTAATCGACCCTGTAATGGCTGATAACGGCAAACTTTACACAGGTTTTGACCAAAAATTTGCATTCGCCATGGCTGAACTTTGCAAGAATGCAGACGTCATTGTTCCAAACTTAACGGAAGCGTCTTTTATGCTTAACATTCCTTACGTTGCTGACGGCTACTCTGAAGATTACATTAAAGAAGTTTTAGTTAAACTTACTGATTTAGGCTGCAAAACAGCCATTTTAACAGGCGTTAACTTTGGCGATGGTAAATTAGGCGTATACGGATACAACAAGGCTGAAAATAAATATTTTTCTTACTTTAACACACACCTGCCAAAGAGTTTCCATGGTACTGGCGACGTATTTGCAAGTGCGCTATGTGGTGCGTTAGCAAGGGGCAAAGATATTCAAAACGCATTAAAAATTGCTGTTGACTTTACTGTGGAAAGCATAAAATGCACTATTAAAAGCGACAATACAAACTGGTATGGTGTTGAGTTTGAGAAAGCCTTCCCTTCTCTAATAAAAAACTTTAATAAATAATATTCACGAAAGACAGGTAAACTTATGATGAAAAAAATTAAAACAATTGCAATTATTGCACACGACAACAAAAAGCCCGAAATAATCGAATGGGCTAGCAGAAATAAAGATATATTAAAAAATTTCGTGCTATGTGGCACAGGTACAACTTCTAAACGCGTAGAACAAGCAACGGGATTAAAGGTAAAAGGTTATTTATCTGGCCCACTTGGTGGTGACCAACAAATTGGTGCAAAGGTTTCCGAAGGTGAAATAGATTTAGTTATCTTTTTTTGCGACCCACTACAAGCACAACCACACGACCCTGACGTTAAGGCTTTGCTACGTATTACAAACGTTTACAACGTTCCAATTGCAACTAACGCAGCGACAGCAGATTTGGTAATTAACTCAACTCTAATTTAATTTTTGGCTTTTACGTCATTTTTAACTAGAAGAAAAGACTAACAAATTTTTGTTAGTCTTTTGCTTTTGTTAACAAAAAAACACCAGCAATAGCCGAGTCCTTGCAAGGGATTCGGCAACTAAATAAATCCTAAACGGATTTGTGATATTCGTCTAATGACGAGTGATATTGTCTATCGGCAGTTATATTTGCCAACGGCAAGTTGTGGATTTGTTTAATATAACTTCTTCGAGAGAAATATAAGAACCTGCTGAAGCAGAACCTTGAATTTTTCTCTCGAAAAATATAACGCAAAACTTGTTTTGCATATCACTTTTAGCCACAAGGCTAAAAATAAAACTAAATTATCTTAATCTTTTGTGGATATGAAAAGCCCACCATATTTCGCTTTTAGCGAAGTATAGTGGGCTACACTTTTGTATTAAATTAAAAATCCCTAAGCGTGACATCCTTACTGGTGTTTTTTTATTTTTAACGCTTAAAATAAGATGAAAAATATTATTTTAATTCAAAAAATTTAGATGGGTCATGAAAAGATGGACCCAAGGTTGGATTTGCAGCTAGCAAGTTTTTATCGGTAAAGCCCCCTTCTGTTTCAATTCTAAATATGTTGTATAAAATGCCGATATTTTTATCATAGCCTATCTTTTCTAATGGAACTGAAAATGTTAATTTATAGTCGTTACCATTAATTTGCACATTAGAAGTAAGGAAATTAACTTCAATGGCATTTTCTTTAATAATACCAATGCCTAAATTTTCCATTTTATATAGGAAAACAGCATTATTTGGCGCAACTTCTATTTCATAATAAAACTTTCTTGAGCCATCAGTACAAATAAATGCTTCACACACATCTCCATTAAACAATGGCCCATTATATTTATCAGAAGCACTGAAGAATTTTGAATTTTTACAATCAAATTCAAATATTAGGTCGGTATCTGTCATGGTTACTTCAACAATTGTCTTAAATTCAGGCATTTCTTCGCCTGTTGTGTTGTTTTTTAGTTCATAAATTCTTTTCATCTCATCTCTCCGTTTATTTTGTTATTGTCACTTTACTTAAAGCCCTTGGTTCATCAGGGTTATTTCCTATCAAACATGAAATTTTACAAGCAAGCATTTGTGCAAACAAAGCAAAAGCAAACATGCAAACTTCTTCAGGAACACTAAATTCAAGAAATGCATCGTTACATTTAGAAAACTTACCAGCTAGCAATATATCGTTTGTAACTAAAAGAACAGGGGCTTTTAATGAAACCATTTTTTCAACGCATTTAATTTGGTCAGCACGAACTAATGCTTTTAGTTCAGCATCGCCCGTATGCTCTGCGCAATAAATTATAACTGGAGTTTTTTCATTGACCATTGCCATTGGGCCATGATAGAAATCACTGCCAGCATACCCTTTCATTTGAATATAGCAAGTTTCTTGAAGCTTTAATGAGCCTTCTAGAGCAATAGGATAAGTAACACCACGAGATAAAATAAAACCACTTTGCATATCCATAAACTTTTTTGCATACTTGGTTGTCAACTTATCTATTTGTGGTATAACCTTTTGAATTTCTTTACTTAAATTCTTTAAGTATAATAATTGCTCTTGATTTTTAGAAATTTCAGCAGCTAGCCATAATAAAGCATAAAGTTGTGCGCTAAAAGTTTTAGTAGCCGCAACACTACTTTCTAGGCCGGCATTACAATATAAATGATACTTTGCCTCTTTCGCCATTGGGCTTTCAATATCGTTTGTAACGGCAATAGTAATTGCACCTTGTTCATTGCCCTTTTTAATAACTTCAAGCACGTCTTCAGCCTTACCGCTTTGGCTACAACCGATAACTATACTATTTGCATAGTTAATTTTGCCTTTATATAGTGTAATTACACTAGGCGCAGACAAACCAACGGTATATTCAGAATTTACTTCTAAAACATACTTAAAAAAGGTCAAAGCGTGGTCGCTAGTACCACGTGCGGCAGCAACAAAGTTTTTAGCATTGCTGGACTTAATGGCTTTAACAAGCTTTGGCATAACTTCAGCATTTACTGTTTGAATTTCGCTAAAAATCCTTGGTGCTTCATTAAGCTCTTTCCACATCAATGTTTCTGAATAAATCATACAACACCCCTTATACTTCTATCAATTTAATTTTATAATGGAATGGTATATTTGTCAAGGGAGTTTTTTATTTTTATTCTTAAAAACAACTTTTAAAAATAATTAAAAGTCATTTCATATATATCAAATTTTTTATTATGTATTATCAAATATATAAACAAGTAAATTTTAATCTATTAATGCAGCAGCACCTATAATGCCTGCATCGTTACCCAAACTTGCTTTTAGTATTTGTGTTTTTGGTGCACCTTTGTATCCATATTCGTGCATTTCACAATAAGACACAACTTTATCAATCAAATAACTACCTTCAGCACTTATTCCGCCACCAATAATAAACGCCTTTGGTCTAAATACGTTTAGCATATTCATTATACTTTCAGACAAATATTTAACGTAGTTCTCGATAACTTGAATTGCTAGATAATCATTATTTTTAGCGCACTCAAAAGCAGTTCTTCCATTAACCTTATTTATATCACCATTCACGTATGCCCACATTGAAGTCGTCTTGTCGGCTAGCATTGCATCTTTAGTTTGTTCAATTAATGCAGTTGCAGAAACATAACGTTCAACACATCCTTTTCTACCACAAGTGCACTCTATACCATCTAATACTAAAGTTACATGACCAAGTTCAGTACCACGGCACTCTTCCCCTTCGAAAAGTTTACCATCAATAATAACACCGCCACCCACGCCAGTACCAAGCGTGAACATTACGACACTATCGTAATTTTTTGCAACGCCATATTGATACTCACCAAGCACTGCAGCATTAGCATCATTAGCGATACAAACTTTTGTATCAAGATAACCTTTGATCAAGGAAACCAAATCAACGTTTTTCCAACCAAGGTTTGGCAAAAAGTCAACAATACCAGTTTTACTATTAACAGCTCCCGGCAATCCTACCCCTATGCCGTTTATATTAGAAAGAGAAATTTTATTATCTTCTAAAATATTTTTTATTAACAAACAAATATCCTTAACGGCAAGATTAAAATCTATTTTTGTTTCAACTACAGATTTAGCAACGATATTACCTAAATCATCTACTAAACCAATTTTTATACTCATGCCACCAACGTCTACGCCAATTTTATACATAATTACTAATAAATCCTTAAATATTGTAATATTTTTATAATATTCATATTATAATTTAATATATAAAAATAGTCAATAATTTATTAAAAAATATACCTTTTAGAACCCAAAAAATATTTTTTTAAAAAAATAAAAAAAATTTTAAAAAACCTATGAAAAATGCTTGCCTTTTAATTCTAAATTTGATATATTATATCAGCAATGGCGAGGTTATGGGAGCATAGCTCAGCTGGGAGAGCATCTGCCTTACAAGCAGAGGGTCACAGGTTCGAGCCCTGTTGTTCCCACCAAAGAGCTCGCCATTGGATATGTTGCGGGAATGGCTCAGTGGTAGAGCGTCGCCTTGCCAAGGCGAATGTCGCGAGTTCGAATCTCGTTTCCCGCTCCATTTTTTTATTATGAGGTTTTTTCATAAGGTTATGTTGACGGCGCCATCGCCAAGCGGTAAGGCCCGGGTCTGCAAAACCCTTACCCCCAGTTCGAATCTGGGTGGCGCCTCCAGTAGAAACCTCACAAACACAAGTGAGGTTTTTAATTTAATCATTAGCCGCCGCTGTGGCGGAATAGGCAGACGCAAGGGACTTAAAATCCCTCGGAGTAACATCCGTGCCGGTTCAAGTCCGGCCAGCGGCACCACGAAAATCGTTAGGTTTTACCTAGCGATTTTCTTTTTGTGTAAACAATAAAACGCCTTCAAGAATTTCTTCTCGAAAGCGTTATGTATCTTTTACCTCTAATTATATGTTACACTTCTAAAACTTATCAGTCAACCCTTTTCAACTGCCATTTTATTCCCATATTTTTTTGTAAAATCATTAGGTTTTTACTTATAAAATTGCTGATTTTTATCATAAATTTTTAGCTGAAAATACAAAATTGTTCTATTATGTAATAATTTCTTTTAATTTAAGCATTAATTTTACTCTTTCGTTTTTGTTAAAAAAGTAATAGTCCCACAAATTAAGTACTAGATATGACATTGCTTCATCAGTTAATCTATAAAATTGGCTATTACAAATACCTAACTCTTTTTGAATCTCTGCAACAGTTTTGTCTCTCATACTTATAAATTGATAATATAATACGTCTCTATATTTTTCTCCACGGTTAGGATATGTTTTTAGTTTTTCTACTTCTCTAATCACTTTTTTCAAACATAGCCTGATTGTTTTATTAAATTCTTTATAATCAACGATTTCTTCATCAAAAAATGAAAAATCATACTCCCCATCAACATTCCATTGAATTTCATAATAATTGGATAATAACCAATCAGTAAAACGAATCATGCCGTGCACCGTCGTTCTTAAAAAAATATCATCCAAATGGTGCAATGATTTTTTATTTTGCTTTAATAATTTAATTGTTTTAGTTACAATCTCCTTGTTTTCCGTGATAATCTTTCGTTTCTTTTGCCTCTTACTAGGAAAGATATCATTATAAAACTTTAAATTATTTTCTTCCATTTGTACTTCTACCTTTTTTAACTAAGCACATATACGCCACGCATCAATAATAAAGATATCTCCAAAATTTTATTAACAAAGATAGTTATAGAAATAACAAGATGGATATTATATAATTTCAATCCCTACAATTTTACAGAAATCTTTTATTAATGCTGTATTATCACCATAAGATATTATGTAGTGTTGGCACATTACCTTATCAGCGAAATCTTCTGTATCATGTAACAACACCTTAAGTGCTGGTAATTGTGGTGCTGGTTGTGCCCAACCTGCTTCTTCCCACTTACCTGGATTTTTTCCTTCGCCTTTAACCATATGCATAACATACTTCCCATCTTCGTATGCTAAACGACACATTGTAAGTTCACCTTCTTTTACTTTTGATACGTTTAACACGCCTTGGTCAAGTAAGCCAAACGCTTCAGGGCTTACAGTAACTTGTCCATCTACTATTTGCTTTGGAACGTAGTCAGGTACGCCTGCCAACACTCCATCAGTAAAGAATTCATAAAACTCTAAATAAGCCGCTATTTGACCTGTAAGAGCGTTTACTATAACTTGCGTCACATTACCCAAGCAATCGTTTTCTGGAACAGTACAAACACCATCACGGTCAGCAAGCAACATAAATATCATAGCAGGTGGGAAACCAAGTAGTTTCTTCATACCGTCTACGTCTTTTAATGATATTGCTTTGTATTTTCTTTCCTTTACAATATCTTTTAGCGCAAGATAATATTTTACACCTTTTCTTACAACCTTTTCATCAGCTTTCTTTAAGAATTTCCAAGTAGATACCGTTTCTTTTATTACCATATCAATTTCTTCTTCGGTCTTCTTATCGGCTCTTTGTACTACTTCTAACATTTCAAAGCATTCTATTTCAGGACCTATTTCTCTCTTTAACGAACTACCTTCAAAAAGTGTTCCGTATAAATGCATGTCCCTAAAGCCCATATGCCCTATTTTAGCATATCTTATTTGATTAAATGCACTTGCAGCTTTGCAGAACGATAATACCTTATCTACTTTAGATGGTTGCCCTATAATGTCATATATGTAAGTAAATTTATATCCTAAATCCTTAAATGTCTTTCTTAAAGCGGTAGTTCCTGCTTGGTCGGCAGTTGTTACTATTCTACCATCTTCCATCCAACCGCAAAGCCCCCATAATACCATAGGAATATGTCGGAATTTTTCAGTTACTTTAACTACTGCATGAGTAGGTATCCAACCTGCAATACATACAACTAAACAGTCAAAATCTTTACCAGTAAAATAGTCCAATGCTTTATTTACGTCTTTTTCTTCGTAGTCGTCTGTTATTGGATAATATGAATACACTTCTGTACCACTCTTTTTTAATTCTTCAAGTGCGCCTTTACATTTTCTTTCTATTATTTCTATCGGCGTATTTACTTCGCCAAATCCTGCAAATGCTATTTTCATAATTTTCTCCCTTAAAATTTATTATTTATTTTTGTCAAAGTTTCTCTCACAAGAATATCTCCGCCTTCGTGTCCTGTATATCCACTTGAAACGTATGCAGAATAATGGCTTCCTTTTTCAGCTTTTTCTGTTGGCAAATATCCAAATGCTCCACCCGCAAGTTGAATAAGGAATGTTTGTTTCGCCTTACTTCTTGCTCTTATTTGATTACCATAGTCAAGGAACAATTCAAATGGGTTTGTAGCTATTGCTATATCGCCAAAACGGATAAAGTGTGTTTCAACTTCAAATGTGTTTAACATCTTTTGCAATTCATATCTTGCGATTATTCCAGAGTAAACGTGCATCTTTGCATTATCATCAAAGTTTATAGTTTTTCCACGATTTTTCTCTATAAATTTATCTATCATTTCCACTGCGTTTTCATAATCTGCTTTGGTAACTCTACGAAGTGGTAAAGCCATATTTGTAGTTTCATGGATTAACTCTGCTTGATCTTTATACTCGCTATTCATTTCTTCGTGTACTGCAATTATTTCGCTTGATATTCTTCTACCAACAACTTTTAAGCCTGACAAATCAAACATTGATGGGTCTGCGTTTCTTTCTATAACGTTTTCTCTCTTTATATTTGGATCATCAATATAACTTTCAGGCTGAACCCAACGAATCATATCTCTTGGGCATTGGTCACCTGCTGCAGAACATAAACCTAAAACAAAAATATCATTGCCATATTCTTTTCTTAAATTTTCTTTAACTTTTCCCCAGTAATCTGAAGAAATATAACTTCTATGTTCAACAACTTGTGCAGGGCAAGCAATATTTGCAACAACACCTGTCATCTTTTTATTTTTATCGTAAACAAAAATAAGTTCAATGCCATTATCATTTCCACTTTCAAGTTCAGTAAAGTTAGCATGGTTTGTATCGCCCCACATCAATGCACTTCCATCATCATAACACACTCTACGACACATACCTACGGCTGCACGACCAAAAGCATTTCTATAATAACCGTTTTCTTTATTATCCCAAGACAACATGACTGCTTCTGCAATTTTATTTGCCAAAAACTCTAGCGCAACTTCCGGAGCCATACCTTTCTCATTAGACACAAGTGGTTTATATGCCATATCTTCTGGAATAATACTTTTTAGATAATTCTTAGCATTAACTTTTGCTATAGATGTTGTCCTTTTATAAATGTAAGACGTGTGAGTATGTATAGCAGAAAGAATAACTTTTTTTGGATTAATCGTACCATTTTTAGCAAGCTTTTCTTTCACTAATGTATTAAGGTTTTCACTAACAGCAACTAAATCACAAGCGCACATAATAACATAATCACTACCATTATCAATCGTTAAAGCCGTAACGCTTATTGGGCTTTCTACTTCATCAGTAATTCTTTCAAAAAATTGTCCTGCAAGCCCAATCTTCGTCCCTTTCTTTGGCGTAATATCAACTTCCGCCCAACCAAATTTAATTTTATTCATAGTTTTGTTATCCTTTCTTAGTTTATTTCGTTTTTAATTTGACTCTCAATTTTAATTCGTTCTTTCTTTGCGCTATTAATAACAAATTGTAACATAATAAATACAAGCGCCATTATTCCTGCACAAATAAAAAGTGATAATTGATAACTTCCTAATAAATCGAAGCATAGGTTTGTAAAATATGACCCTGTGGCTATACCAGCCGTTGTCATTGAAGTTATTATTCCCATCGCTTTACTGAATGATTTTTCACCAAA
>JAEIGA010001504.1_pt1 | contig 36455 bp, 28 predicted proteins | sample 9270691 | NCBI WGS metagenome assembly JAEIGA01 (sample SAMN17057246, study PRJNA624740) | gut metagenome | biome: biome; isolation source: fecal sample | host: Bos grunniens | place: China: Xizang | collected 2019
AAACAAAAAAGCGTTTCGCAAACACCATTGCGAAACGCTTATCTATTATATTTAGTTTTAACTATGCCATTCTGTACTGGTTAGGATACCACTTATTTTAAGCACACCTGCTTCTTTTAAATTGCCTTCTTTACGACAAACTTTATAAATGTCTAATTTATATCCTATTTTGTATATTCAGGCACAGCCTTGAATATCTGTTCAGTTGTGTTCATTGGACCGTACCTCCTTATAAAAGATTTCTCTTTTATCCTCCCGTATCTTTATCGTCACCTAAAGTGTAGCACGGCATATATAATTTGTCAATACTTTTTTAAAAAATAAAGGTCAACAAAATTTTTAAAAACCATATTGACTTGAAGTAGATATGATAGTATAATAAATAGTATGAGCAAAGGAATTATTATAATCAATCCTTACTTGGTGCCTAAAGAAAGTGTGCATCAAGCAGAGCGTTTGAAAGAAGAATTTAATAAGCTTGGCGTAGATGTTGACATTGTAACTGATTCATTCTTGCAATCTATTTTAGTTGATGGAAATCTTAAAACTAAAATTAAAGACGTAGATTTTGCAATTTACCTTGATAAGGGCAAGTATCAGTCTGAAATTTTGTATCGCACTGGTGTTAGAATGTTTAATAGCCATGAATCTATTAGGTTATGTGATGATAAGGGTGTAACCTACATTGCACTATCAACAGGCAATCTAAAGATGCCAAAAACTATATTTGCGCCACTTTGCTATCGTCAAGACCTACCTGTTAAAAAGGAATGGGCAACTAAAATTGGTAATGAACTTGGCTACCCTGTTATCGTTAAGGAAAGTTTTGGGTCAATGGGTAAAGGCGTACATAAAGCCGAAAATGAAGCTGAACTCTTTGCGTTAATGAAAAATCTCAAACTAAAACCACACCTATACCAAGAATATCTTGGCGAATGTAAGGGTGTTGACGTTAGGGTTATAGTCATTGGTGGCAAAGCTGTTTGCGCTATGGAAAGAAAGAACGAAAACGATTTCCGTTCAAACGTTGCGCAAGGTGGCAAGGGTTATGCTATTGAACTTACCGATGAGTTTAGAAAGGCTGCTGAAAAGTGCGCTAAAGTTTTAAGGCTTGATTATTGTGGGGTGGATTTGCTTTACGATAAGGACAGAAAACCTTGCGTTTGCGAAGTAAATTCTAACGCATTCTTCTCAGGCATAGAACAAGCAACAGGATTTAACGTTGCAAAGGCCTACGCAGAACACGTGTTAAAATGTATAAAATAACGCGTTCATAACAATATATATTAAAGAACGTATAAAGGCAGTTTAACACTGCCTTTTAATTTTTCCAATTTTTACAAGTTTTTTTATTAAATGGGTTGACAAATATATTTTGGAGTATATAATATAAATTAGCACTTTAACTACGAGAGTGCTAATTTGCTAAAATACGGAGATTAGAAATGAAACAATTTAAGACCGAATCAAAAAGAATATTAGATTTAATGATTAATTCAATCTACACTAACAAGGAAATCTTTTTGAGAGAATTAATATCAAATGCAAGTGATGCTATTGATAAATTAAAATTTATATCATTAACTGACAATAAGGCAGTACAAGATTTTAAGATTAGTATTAGAATAGATAATGAAAACAGAAAACTTATCGTTGAAGACAACGGTATTGGTATGACTAAAGAAGATTTGGAAAAAAATCTTGGTACTATTGCTGAAAGTGGCACACTTGCTTTCAAAAAGGAAAACGGCGATAAGACTGATGAGCAACTTATTGGTCAATTTGGCGTAGGTTTTTATTCTGCGTTTATGGTTGCTGATAAAATTGAAGTTTACACTAAATCATACAATAGTGATATTGCATACAAGTGGGAAAGTGCAGGCGCTGAAGGCTATGAAATTACCGAAACTGAAAAGGATAGCGTTGGTACTAAAATCGTTATGAGCCTAAAGGCTGACGGTGAAGACTATAACTATTCTGAATTTTTACAAGAATTTAAGATTAGCAAGCTAGTTAAGCAATATAGTGATTATATTCGTTACCCTATTGAAATGCTAGTTACTCGTTCAAAGAAAAAAGAAGGCACGCCTGATGACAAGCCTGAATTTGAACAAGTACAAGAAGTAGAAACACTAAACAGTATGGTTCCACTTTGGAAAAAGCAAAAGTCTGAAGTTAGCGAAGATGCGTTAAAAGAATTTTATAAGACTGAATTCCACGATTTTACTGACCCAGTTAAGAGTATTTACGCTAAAATTGAAGGTTCAGTAACTTACGATACACTGCTATTTGTACCAGCAAGAGCACCTTACGATTACTATTCTAAAGACTATAAAAAGGGTGTAAAGCTATACTGCAACGGCGTTAAGATTATGGAAAGTTGCGATGAACTTATCCCTGATTATTTTGGGTTTGTGCGTGGTGTGGTTGATAGTGCAGACTTAAGCCTTAATATTTCTCGTGAAATTTTACAACAAGATAGACAAGTTAAGGCAATAGCGCAAAGTTTAGAAAAGAAGATTTTAGCTGAACTTAAGAAAATGCTTGAAAACGATAGAGAAAATTATGAAAAGATGTTTGCTGAGTTTGGTCTATCTATTAAGTTTGGCGTTTATGCAGGCTTTGGTATGAACAAGGACAAGTTAAAAGACTTATTGATGTTCTATTCATCAAAGAAAGAAAAATTAGTTACTTTAGCTGAATATATTAAGGATATGCAAGAAGGCCAAGACTTTATTTACTACGCAAGTGGGGAAAGTTACGATAAGATTGCAATGTTGCCTAACATTGAAAAGCTTAAGGACAAGGGTTTTGAAGTATTATACTTTAAAGACGGCGTAGATGAATTCGTTGCCAAAATCTTGCTTGATTATGAAGGTAAGAAGTTTAAGTCAGTTTCAGAAGGCGATTTTTCAGTAGACAGTGAAGTTGAAAAGCAAGAACTTGATAAGAAAAAGCAAGAAAACAAAGACTTGCTTGATGCCATTAAAGATTGCTTAAAGGATAAGGTAAAGGAAGTAATTTTAACATCAAACTTCAAAAATTATCCGGTTGCGCTTACTTCTTCAGGCGATATTTCTATTGAAATGGAAAAGGTGTTCAATTCAATGCCTAATGCTGATGGAAAGATGAAAGCTGAAAAGGTTTTAGAAATTTCAGCAGAGCACGGAATTTTAAAAACGCTTAAAAAAGTGCATGGTGAAGATAAAGAAAAACTTAATAAATATGCAACTGTATTATACGAACAAGCAAGACTTTTAGCAGGTCTTTCTATTGAAAATCCAACTGAATTTGTTAAAGCTTTTTCTGATATCATATAATTTTACCAAAAAAACCCACTAAATCATAAAAAAAGTGGGTTTTTTAGTATTTTTTTAATATTCATTTAAGAAATATATGCTATAATATATAAAATAAACATATAATAAAAGTCGAAATGTAAGATATTTACTAAATTTTGGGGAGATAATATGTTACAATTACAAAACATTACTAAAAATTATTCTGTTGCCGGTGGCGAAATTCAAGTTTTAAAAGGTCTTAACTTGAGTTTTAGAAAGAGTGAATTCGTATCTATTTTAGGTCCATCTGGTTGTGGAAAAACTACTACCTTAAACATTGTTGGTGGGCTTGATAAATATACTACGGGTGACCTTATCATTTCAGGCAAAAGCACCAAAAACTTTAATGATAGGGATTGGGATAATTATCGTAACCATAAAATAGGTTTTATATTCCAAAACTATAACCTTATTCCACACCAAACGGTATTATCTAACGTAGAACTTGCGCTTACTATTGCAGGTGTGCCTAAAGAAGAAAGAGTTGCAAGATGCCTATCTGCTTTAGCAAAAGTTGGCCTTAAAGGTGAAGAATATAAGCGCCCTAACCAACTTTCTGGTGGTCAATGCCAAAGAGTTGCTATTGCAAGAGCGCTCGTTAACGAGCCTGATATTTTGCTTGCAGATGAACCTACTGGTGCGCTAGACAGTAAAACAAGCGTGCAAATTATGGAACTTATCAAAGAAATTTCTAAAGATAAGTTAGTAATTATGGTTACGCATAACGCTGAACTTGCCGAACAATATTCAACTAGAATTGTAAGGCTTGTAGATGGCGAAGTGGTTGAAGATACAAACCCTTACTCACAAGAACAAGTAGAAGAAGATACCGAAAGCGAACAACTTGAGAAAATAATGTCAAAAGACAAAGAACTGCCTAAAAAGAAAGAAAAAATGGCAAAGATGAGCAGATGGACTGCTTTCAAGTTGTCATTAAGAAATCTTTTTACTAAGCGCGGCAGAACAGTATTGACTTCTTTTGCAGGCTCTATTGGAATTATTGGTATTGCACTTATTTTAGCCGTTTCGCAAGGTATGACGGGGTACATAAATCACGTACAAGAAAGTACGTTGTCTTCTTATCCTATAACCATTGAGACCGAGTCTATGGATTTAACTTCGCTTATGGAAACTTTTATGGGCTTAGGTGGGGAAAGTATTGAGCATGGAAACGACGCCGTTTATGAAAACCCTATTCTAATTGAAATGGCTAACGCGCTTACAACCACAGGTACGAGCAAGAACGATTTGAAGTCTTTTAAAGCCTTTTTAGATAAAGAGATAAAAGATGATAAGTCTTCTTTACATAATGCTATTTCTGGTATTAAATACTCTTATGACCTTGATTTGCAGATTTATACTAAGGACTCTAAAGGGGTTTTAATAAAATCAGACACTGAAGAACTTATGAGAGAAGTGCTTACAAAATACGTGCAAGGTCTAATAACCAATGGTAATTTAACAGGTTCGTTTGATACTAGTTCAGAAAGCGTATCTGGTTTTTCATCATTTATGCCTGGCGCATCAAGTTTGTGGCAAGAATTATTGTCAGGGGCTAACGACAACGAACTTATTAATAAACTAATTTACGACCAGTATGAACTTATTGATGGAGGCTCTTGGCCAAACGATTATAACGAAGTTGTTTTAATCGTAAATGAAAATAACGAACTTTCTGACCTTACTCTATATGCTTTGGGTTTAATTAGCAAAGAAGAAGTTAATGAATTTATAGACGCTTCTGCTAGGGGCGAAACTGTGCAAAGAGATGGCGTTAAGTATTCTTACGAGCAATTGCGCAATATGAAGTTTAAGGTGGTTTTACCTGCAGACAAATATCAAAATAGGGGCGACGGCGTATATATAGACACAAGCGAACTTTTAATGGAAAGTCTTTATGAAAGATCTCTAGAACTTAAAATAACTGGTATAATAAAACCAAAAGCCGATGCAGACGTTGCAATGCTTTCTTCTGGTATAGGATACACAAAACTTTTAACTGAACACGTTATAAGTAAGGCAGATGATAGTGCTGTAGTTATAGCACAAAAAGCCAACCCTAAAATTGACGTTTTGACCGGATTGCCATTTGATAGTGCCATTGAACAATTAAGTGATAGCGAAAAGGCGGCTGAATTTAAAGCCGAAGTTAGTAAACTTAGCACACAAGAAAAAGCAAGCACTTATTTGGAAATTTTATGCTTAGATACTGAAGAACAATATCTAGAAACAGCAATAGAGGGACTTATAACTAGATTTTTAACAGATGCTGCCTTTAAGTCACAAGTGATCGACGGGGTACTTACCCAGTACGCTCAACAATTAGGGGTTGATAAGTCCGTTTTAGAATCATATATGGGGCAAGCAACTGATGAAGAAATTTTAGTTTACGTAACTCCAGTGTTTGAAGTAATGGCAAAGCAAAGTATAAAAACCCAAGTTCAACAAAGCACGTCTTCTTTAACTGATGAGCAAAAAGCAGGTATGCTGGATGTCAAACTTGGTTCTTTAGAAGATAACAAAGTTGCCGTTTATTATGATAAATTAACAGAATTTTCTTCATCTAGTTATGAAGATAATTTAATAGAGTTTGGTTGTTTGGATTTAGACGTTCCTTTCTCAATAAACATTTATACTTCTACTTTTGAAAATAAGGACATTATTGCTGAAGCAATTGCAAATTATAATAAAGTAGTTGGGGAAGAACAACAAATTCACTATAACGATTACGTTGGACTTTTAATGTCTTCTGTAACCACTATTATCAATGCAATAACTTACGTACTAATTGCTTTCGTTGCGATTTCGTTAGTTGTTTCTTCAATTATGATTGGTGTTATTACACTTATTTCCGTTCAAGAAAGAACAAAAGAAATTGGTATCTTGCGTTCAATCGGTGCATCAAAGAGTGACGTTTCAAGCATGTTTAATGCCGAAACTATCATAATCGGCTTGGCATCAGGTCTGCTTGGTGTAACAGTAACATACTTGTTATGTATCCCTATCAACTTGATACTACATTTATTAACAGGTATTAACACCCTAAATGCAGTATTGCCATTTGGCGCAGCAGTAACTTTAGTTGCAATAAGTGTATTATTGACCTTGGTTGCAGGTATTATTCCATCAAGAAGTGCAGCTAAAAAAGACCCTGTTGTAGCACTTCGAACAGAATAAATTTTGGTTTAGCTAACTTACAAAAACATATTAGTTGACTTGAAAAAAATATGAAATTTTTTATTTCCCTTAAAATTATTTTTAAGGGAAAATTTTTTTAAAAAAATTGGAATAAACCCTTGACAAAGACTTATAATAGTTGTAAAATAAACTCACAGTTAGCACTTAAACCTTAAGAGTGCTAACAAAAAACAAAAACGAGTGCTAAACAAGGGGGAGAAAATGAAATTATCGGATAGAAAAAAGAAGATACTTCAAATAGTTGTAGATGATTATATTGCAACGGCTCAACCTGTATCTAGCAAGAGCATAACTGAAAAGTACATGAAAGATATATCTTCTGCTACTGTTAGAAGTGAGCTTGCGGGATTAGAAGAACTTGGATTTTTAACGCAATTGCATACTAGTAGTGGTAGGGTTCCATCGATAGAAGCGTACAAGCTATACGTTAGCGAACTAATGGATAAAGGTAACCTTACCTTGCAAGAAGTGGGTACTATTAGAGATGCCTTTACTGCACAAGCTGATAACCTAGAGGCAGTTGTTCAAAACACCGTTAAAGTTATAAGCGAACTTACTGATTACACTTCAGTTGGTTACTCAACGCATAATACGGAAGATTTAATCGTTAAGCTTGATATATTTAGGTATAAGCAAACACAAGCATTACTTTTGATAGTAACCGAAAACACTTTGATTAGAGATAGGTTTATTAATATTCCTGAAAATATGACCGATGCTCAAATTAAAGAAGCAAGCGAAGTAATTTCAAGAATTTTCGTAGGCAAAAAACTTGGTGAAATAGTTAACGTAGGTAAGTCGTTTGAAAGTGAGCTTTCTACCTATCGTGAAATTTTTGAAAGTGTTATGTCAGCCATTGAAGATTACGTTGTAAACAACAACGGCAACGTTATTTTAGAAGGCGAAAACAAAATTCTTAACCACCCTGAATATAGCGATACTGAAAAAGTTAAAAATTTTCTTTCAGTAGTAACAAGCAAAAACAAACTTGCAGGCTTACTTGCCGATGATAACGATAACATTGAAATTAGCATCAAAATCGGTGGGGAAGATGGCAAAGATATGCCAAACGATTGCTCGCTAGTAACGGCAACGTATTCGGCTAGTGGTGTAAAAATCGGTACTTACGGCGTTATTGGTCCGTTAAGAATGGATTATCAAAAGGTAGTTTCAGTACTAGAAGGCGTTGGCCAAATTTTAGAAGATTTAATAAAGAACAAAAAGTAGAAGGTAAATAATGAGCGAGAAAGAAAAAAAACAACAAGAACAAACTGAAGTCCAAGAACAACCTACTGAACTTGAACTGCTTAAGGTTGAACTTGAAAATGCCAAAAAGCAGGCTGAAGAATATAAAGACAAGTGGATGAGAAACGTTGCCGAGTTTGATAACTACAAAAAGCGCAACGCAAACCAATGGTCTGAAGCATACAACGAAGGTATTGCAAGTGTAATTAAGAAAATCTTACCGGTTGGCGATAATCTTGACTGGGCACTTACAATAGGGCTTGATGAAAAGACTGAAGAAGGCATTAAAAACATTAGAAGAAAGTTTGATGATACACTTCAAAGCATGGAAATTGAAGAAATTAACCCAATAGGACAAGTTTTTGACCCACAAATTGCAGAAGCTGTTATGCAAGTCCCTGCTGAAGAGGGCGAACAACCTGATACGGTTAAACAAGTATTCCAAAAAGGATATAGAAAAAAAGATAAGATAATTAGGTACGCTACCGTTAGCGTAGTTAAATAGGTTTTGGATTTAATCTAAAATCAAAAAATTATAAAATAAGGAGAATTTAGATATATGAAAACAATAGGTATTGACTTAGGTACAACAAACTCATGCGTAGCCGTTATGGAAAACGGCGAACCAGTGGTTATTGCTAACGCTGAAGGTTCTAGAACAACACCATCAGTAGTTGGCTTCCAAAAGGACGGCGAAAGACTTGTAGGTCAAGTTGCAAAGCGTCAAGCAGTTTCTAACCCAGATAGAACAATCGCATCTATCAAAAGACACATGGGTTCAGACTACAAAGTAAAAATCGATGATAAAAACTATACACCACAAGAAATTTCAGCAATGGTTTTAACTAAGCTTAAAAAAGATGCTGAAGCATATCTTGGTGGCACTGTAACTGATGCAGTTATTACTGTTCCTGCATACTTCTCAGACAGCCAACGTCAAGCAACTAAAGACGCAGGTAAAATCGCTGGTCTTAACGTTTTAAGAATTATCAACGAACCAACTGCTGCTGCTTTATCTTATGGTCTAGATAAGGAAGGCAAAACTCAAAAGGTTATCATTTATGACCTTGGTGGTGGTACGTTTGACGTTTCTATTATGGAAATTGGCGACGGCGTATTCGAAGTTTTAGCAACACACGGTAACAACATGCTTGGTGGTGATGACTTCGACAAGAGGGTTATGGACTATTTAATCGCTGAATTTAAGCAAAAGGAAGGCATTGACCTATCTAACGATAAACTTGCTATGCAAAGATTAAAAGAAGCGGCGGAAAAGGCAAAGATTGAACTTTCTGGCATGAGCAAGACTAACGTTAACTTACCTTTCATCACTGCTGATGCAACAGGTCCAAAACACTTAGACGTTGATATTACAAAACAAAAATTTGATGCTTTAACTGAAGATTTAGTTCAAGCAACAGTTATCCCAATGCAAAACGCAATGAAAGATGCTGGCTTATCTTTCTCTGAAATTGATAAGGTTATTTTAGTTGGTGGTTCAACAAGAATTCCTGCAGTTATCGATGAAGTTAGAAAGGTTACTGGTAAAGAACCATTCAAGGGCATTAACCCAGACGAATGCGTTGCTATCGGTGCTGCTATTCAAGGTGGCGTATTATCAGGCGAAGTTAAGGACGTTTTACTTTTAGACGTAACACCACTTTCACTTGGTATTGAAACTTTAGGTGGCGTTTGCACAAAACTTATTGAAAGAAATACAACTATCCCTGTAAAGAAATCACAAGTGTTCTCAACTGCTGCTGATAACCAAACAGCCGTTGATATCCACATTCTACAAGGTGAAAGAGAATTTGCTAAAGATAACAAGACTTTAGGAAACTTCCAACTTTCAGGTATTGCACCAGCACCACGTGGCGTGCCACAAATTGAAGTTACTTTTGATATCGACGCTAACGGTATCGTTAACGTTTCTGCAAAAGACTTAGGTACTGGCAAATCTCAAAACATTACAATTACTTCTTCATCAAATCTTTCTGATGCTGATATTGATAAGGCTGTTAACGAAGCAAAACAATACGAAGAAGAAGATAAGAAGAGAAAGGAAGTTGTTGATAACCACAACAAACTTGACGGTTTAATCTTTACTATTGAAAAGTCAATTAAAGATTTAGCAGATAAGATTTCAGATGAAGACAAGGCAAAACTTGAAGAAGAAATTAAGTTTGCAAAAACTGAACTTGAATCTAACGATAACGATAGAATGGTTAGCGCAACTGAAAAACTTTCTAACGTTTCACAAGAAATCTTTGGTAAAGTTTACCAAAACGCAAACCCTAATGCCGACCCTAATGCAGGTGCTGGTAATGATGGTGATACAGAATTCCATCAATAATAAAAAAATAATATAAAAGCGTAACTGAAAGGCAAAATACTGTCTTTCAGTTTATGCTTAATTAAAGGGTTTAAAAAGTTTAATAAATTAACATTAAAATTTAACAAAAGGCAAATAAAATAAAAACTTTATTTTTACAATCTTTTTTTACTAATCTTGTAAACGATTTAACCGACTTTGCAATACTAAATGTTCTTGCTAATATTTTAGGGTTAATTGCCGTTGTCTTAAAGGTGGTTGAATATCAACTAAAGAAAAGAAGCACAAGAATTTTTTTAGCAATGATTGGAAACGTTTGTTGGATAGTTTACTTTTTCTTAAAGGGCAGTTTTGCTACCGTTTCAGTAACAATTGCAATTTTAAGAATGTACGTATTTAACAAAAAACCACAAACGCAAGTGCTAGAAAGTGATACTCAATCACAAAAATTAGTGAATAAGATTACATTATAAGGACTATTATGGCAAAAGATTATTACGAAATACTTGGGGTGTCAAAGGACGCTACTCAAGACGATATAAAAAAGGCGTATAGAACGCTAGTTAAAAAATATCACCCTGACCTTCACCCAAACGACCCGCAATGTGCCGAAAAGTTTAAAGAAATTAACGAAGCAAACGAAGTTCTTTCAGATGAAAAGAAAAGAAAGAACTACGATACTTTTGGCTCTGCTGATGGCAATGCCGGTTTCGGAGGTTTCGGTGGAAATGGTGGTTTTGGTGGGTTTGGCGACTTTGGTGACATTTTTGGCGATATCTTTGGTGGCTTTGGCGGTGGCAGAACTCGTGCCCAAACAAAGACTAAAGGCGAAGATATTACAGTAGAACTTTCAATGAGCTTTTTAGATGCCGCTAAAGGTTGCAAGCGTGAAGTTGTATATACAAGAAATCAACCATGCGCTGCATGTAAAGGTACGGGCGCAAAAGGTGGTACGGCTTATAAAACTTGTGAAAAGTGTGGTGGCTCTGGTCAAATTCAATACACTACAAGCAATGGTTTTTTCCGTTCAGTTAGTGTTAAGCCTTGTGATGAATGTAAGGGTACTGGTAAAAAAATTATCGATGCCTGCCCAGATTGTCATGGCAAGGGCTATACAAGGGCTCAAACTAAAGTTAATTTAGATATCCCTGCAGGTGCAGACACAGGTAGTTATATTAGAAAGGTTGGTTTTGGTCAAGCATCAACTAACGGTGGCCCAGCAGGTGACTTAATTATCGTTATCAAAGTTGAACCAAGCAAGATTTTCAAACGCAAAAATTTTGACCTTTACGTTCAAGTACCAATCAGCTTTACAACGGCTGTGCTTGGTGGTAAGGTTAAAGTTCCACTAATTGATGATACAATGGAATACACTATACCTGACGGTACTCAAAGTGGAAAGGTTTTTTTTGTTCGTGGCAAGGGTATTAAAACTAGCCGTGGAACGGGCGACCTTTATATAGAAGTAGTTGTTGAAGTTCCAACAAAGATAACTAAAGAACAAAAGAAGATTTTAGAAAGTTTAGAAGATGTTTCAGATATTAAACAAACTTCTAAAATGAAACAATATAAAGATAATATGGAAAGCATGTATGGACAAAACCCATACAAGAAATAGTATGAATAAATTTATAGAAATAACCGTTTCAACAACTCACCTAGGTGGTGAGCTTATAAGCGATTTGCTTTGGGAATATACAGACTTAGGCGTAGTAATTAACGATATTGAAGACGTTATTGCTCTTGCACGTGATGGCAGGGCATGGGACTATGCTGATGAAAGTATTTTTAAGGCTGATAAAACTGTGTTAGTAAAGGCTTATTTTCCTATTGATGAAGCAAAAGAAAAGATATCTGCTTTTGAAAAGGCTTTATATCAAATGAAAGAAAATAGCCCGTTAGATTTAGGTACGCTTGAAACTACTAAAAGGGAAATTGACGGCGACCTTTGGCGCGAACAATGGAAAGAACACTTTAAGCCTATTCCTATTGGAAAGGTGGTTATTGTTCCAGAATGGATTAACTATCAAGAAAAGCAAGGCGAAATTAAGATTTTACTAGACTCTAACATGGCGTTTGGTACGGGTGAGCACGAAACTACTTCTATGTGCGTGGAAATGCTTGAAAAATACGTTTCTAAAGATGATACCGTGCTTGACGTTGGTTGTGGTAGTGGTATTCTTGGTATTTCGGCAAGCAAACTCGGTGCTAAAAAGGTTATTATGACAGACATTGATGAGTGCGCAGTGATTGCTACAGAGCATAATATGAAACTTAATGGCGTTACTAACGGCGTTGTTATGTTAAAGAACTTGCTTGATGATAATACTGTTAAGGGCGACGTTATTGCTTGCAATATTATGGCAGAAGTTTTAATTTTCTTTGCCCCACATATTGGCAACAACCTAAACAATAACGGCGTTATTATTTTAAGTGGTATATTAGTTGAAAGGCTTGAAGCCGTTAAAAAGGCATATCTTGATGCGGGCTTTGAATTTGTGGAACAAAAGATTAAAGGCGAGTGGAGTGCACTCGTTGTCAAAAAAGGTAATAAATAATGAAAGCAGTAGTTTTTACGCTTGGTTGCAAGGTGAATGAATGCGAAAGTGATTCACTTATTAGTGGGCTTACTGATTTAGGCTATGAAGTTAGCGATAAATTAGTACCTGCCGACCTTTACATAGTTAATACCTGTGCAGTTACTAAAGAAGCCGAAAAGAAATCTCGCCAAATGGCAAGTAGGATTAGAAAGCTTTCAAAAGATGCAAAGATTATCTTTACAGGTTGCGCAGTTCAAAAAGACCCTAAACAATTTTTAGATAAGTCTGATGAATTTTTGCTTACCGGCGTATTTAATAAAAACCAAATACTTTCAATGTTAAGTGAAAAGGGCGAAAAGTTAAGCCCAGAGTGTGGTGTGTTTGAAGAGCTTTTTTTAACCAAATCGCTACGCACAAGGGCTTACGTAAAAGTTCAAGATGGTTGTAACAACTTTTGCAGTTACTGCATAATTCCTTATTTGCGTGGAAGAACAAGGTCAAGAAATCCACAAAGCGTTGTTAATGAAATAGAACAAATCAAGCCTAAAGAAGCCGTTATAAACGGCATTAATTTGTCGGCTTACAATTATGATGGAACAACTTTAACAGGGCTTATGGTCGCTCTTAAGAGTGTTGACTGCCGGATTAGGTTAGGCTCTCTTGAAGTTAACGTTATTGACCACGAGTTTTTGAGTGCGCTAAAACAATTAAAAGATTTTGCACCGCATTTCCACCTTTCATTGCAGTCGGGCTCTAATGCCGTGCTTAATGCAATGAATAGGCATTATACAAGGGAAGAGTATATTGAAAAGGTAAATTTAATTAGAGAATATTTTCCTGATGCAGCAATTACTACTGACATTATCGTTGGTTTTCCAACCGAAACTGAACAAGACTTTTTGGATAGTGTTGATATTGTTGAGAAAGTTAAGTTTGCTGATATTCATCCATTCCCGTTTAGTCCAAGAAGTGGAACTGTTGCTTATCAAATGAAAGATTTAAGTCCTGAAATTAAAAAGCAAAGGGTAAACAAGCTTTTAGAGCTAAAGAATAATTGCAAAAATAGTTTTGCAACCAACATGATAGGCAAGACTTTTAAGGTGTTATTTGAAGAAGATAAAGATGGTTATGAAACCGGTTACACTGAAAACTATTTAAGAGTTTACGTTAAGGCTGATGATCTTAATGGTTGTGTAAAAAAGGTTAAAGTTATTAAGCCTTATTTAGACGGGGCTTTAGCAGAGTTAATATAAGGAGAAATTTATGGAAAACTGCTTATTTTGTAAAATTATAAAGGGTGAAATACCTGCAACTAAAATGTATGAAGATGATAAAATGATTATCATTAAAGACATTGACCCTAAAGCAAAAAATCACTTTTTGGCTATCCCAAAAAGCCACTTTAAGTTACTTGCTGAAATGAATGAAGAACAAAGTCAATTAGTTAGACATTGTCTTTTAACTATTCCAAAGCTACAAAAAGAATTAGGTCTAGAAAATGGTTATAGGTTAGTTATCAACCAAGGCGATGATGCAGGTCAAACTGTATTCCATTTACACATACACATATTAAGTGGACAAAAGATGGGTTGGACACCTGCTTAAGTCTTATAAACGGCGCATTACTGCGTCAATAACACTCTAACAATCGTGGAGGAAAAGATGAATAAAAAGTTTATTAAAGCTATAGCGTTAGCATTGATAATTGTTATTAGTTCTACGGTGCTTGTATCTTGTGGAAAAGACGCATGGAAAGTTGAAAATATGAGTGCTGATGCATATGGTGATTTGCCAATCGTTAGAATTAATACTGAAGATGGCAAAAACCCTGTGGATAAAGAAAACTACGTAAATTGTTCTTTTGAAATAACTAATTGTACAAACCCTGAACATAATTTTAAGGTTAGTATGAAAGAAAGTTTTGATTATGAAGAAGATGATGGTGGTGTAGGTGTAAGGCTACGTGGTAATACAACCATGGCTTATGATAAAAAACCTTATAGAGTTAAATTTGAAAAATCTAAATCTTTATTTGGTTTACAAAAGGCAAAAAGTTGGGTATTACTTGCAGACTATTTAGACCAATCAAACATGAGAAATTACGTTGCTTTAACACTTGGTAACGACGTGTTTGATAATTTAGATTTTACTGCTCATCCAAATCACGTAATTTTAGAATTTAATGGTGAATATAAAGGCGTTTATTTGCTTTGTGAACAAATGGATGAAAAGAAAGGCAGAGCAAACGTTGAAGTTGATGAAGAAGAATTTTATACCAACTATCAAAACACGGAGTTTCCATTTTTAATTGAAATGGATGAATATGTAAAAAATGATGCTAGCATAGCCGATGGTGATAAAGTTTTGTTAGATGGGTATTTTCCAATAGAAATTAAATATCCAGAAGCAAAAGATAGGGGAACTTATAACGGGCAAGATATTTTTTACGATTATTTAACAGAGTATTTAACAGCAGTTAAAACCACACTAAAAACTGGAGAAAAGGTAAGCGTTAGTTTTAGACCTAATCCTGTTGGGTTGGAAGATTTGGTTGACGTAAACTCTTTAATCGACTATAACTTATTAAATGAATTTATGTATAATCCTGATTCAATGTGGAAGAGTAGTTATATGCATAAATCAGTTAATAAGGTTGATGAAAACGGAAACGTAATTGAGTATAGTAAATTAAAATTCGGTCCAGTTTGGGATTTTGATTTTACTATGGGTGGGCATTTTACTGATAAACCATTTGATGCATCTTATATAGGCTGGGCAAGGGCAAACGTTGTTTTTGCGTCTAATATATTTTTTGCAGATTATTTAAAAGATAATAACAACTATGCATTAGTACAAAGCCGTTGGAACCAAGTAAAAGATAAGATAAAAATAGTCGCAAACAAAATTAGAGATTATAAAGAATACATTAGCAAACCATCAAAGGTTGATGCAAATAGATGGTATGGTGAAACTGGTGATTTCCAATTTGACATGCAATACGATTACGTGCGTTTATTCCTTTTAGATAGGCTTGATTATTTTAACGAGATATTTGCACTTGAACATGTGGGATTTTTGACAAAAGTTGGAATTCCAATATAAATCTAAAAAATAAAAACCCCCGTTCTTAACTGAACGGGGGTTAAATTTTTACTTATTAGTAGTTAATAACTCTTAATTGGAAGTAAGCTTGTGGGTGGTCACAAACAGGGCATTTTGTTGGTGCCTCAGCACTGTCAACGATATGGCCACAGTTTCTGCAAATCCAAACTTCTTTTTGTGCTTTTTTGAAAACGGTACCATCTTCAATATTCTTTAATAGAGCAAGGTATCTTTCTTCGTGTTCTTTTTCAATCTTTGCAACGCCTTCAAAAAGTTTAGCAATGTCATCAAAGCCTTCTTCTTTAGCTTCTTTAGCCATTCTTGCATACATATCAGTCCATTCGCAATTTTCACCAGCAGCAGCATCTTTTAAGTTTTGGATAGTAGAACCGATGCCATCGTGTAAAAGTTTGAACCAAATTTTAGCGTGTTCTTTTTCGTTATCAGCCGTTTCTAAAAAGAAAGCAGCAATTTGTTCATATCCTTCCTTTTTAGCTTTTGATGCATAGTAAGTATATTTGTTGCGTGCTTGTGATTCGCCAGCAAATGCTTCTAATAAATTCTTTTCAGTTTTAGTGCCTTTTAAATTCATAATTTTCTCCTTAAATGTTTTATTATGCTAATTATATAATTAGCAAATAAATTTGTCAATAGCAATTTCAAAAAATTATACGTTAAATCTAAATAGAACAACGTCGCTATCTTTCATAACGTATTCTTTACCTTCAGAACGAACTTTACCTTTTTCTTTTGCAGCGTTAAAGCTACCAAGTTCAACTAAAATATCATAATCCACGATTTCAGCACGGATAAAACCTTTTTCAAAGTCTGTATGTATTTTACCTGCGGCCTGTGGCGCTTTAGTGCCCTTTTCAATAGTCCAAGCCCTAACTTCCTTTTCGCCGGCTGTAAGGTAGCTTATTAGACCAAGAAGGCGATATGAAGTCTTAACAAGTCTATCAAGACCACTTTCTTTTAAGCCAAGTTCTTCTAAAAACATTTGTTGTTCTTCAGGTTCTAGCATAGAAAGTTCTTCTTCAGTTTTAGCACAGATTACCATGTATTCAGAGTTTTCTTGTTTAGCAAAGTCGATAACCTTTTGAACTAAAGGTAGTTCACTTTCATCTTTGCCCATATCTTTTTCGCTAATGTTGGCAGTATAGATAACAGGCTTTGCAGTAATTAGAAATAGTGAATTGATGTATTCTTTTTCTTCTTCGTTTACTGGTAGAGTTCTTGCAGGCTGTAAACTTTCTAAATGCTTATAAAGTCTATCTAAAAGTTCAGCTTCAATTTTATACTTTTTGTCCCCAGTCTTAACCATGCTCAAAGCTTTTTCATAGCGTCTTTTAATGCTTTCAGTATCAGCAAAAATAAGTTCTAGGTTAATGGTTTCAATATCTCTTAATGGGTCAATTTTGTCATCAACGTGAGTGATGTTTTCATCTTCAAAGCAACGAACAACGTGAACGATAGCATCAGTTTCACGAATGTTTGCTAAAAACTTGTTGCCGAGCCCTTCACCCTTACTTGCGCCCTTAACTAAACCAGCAATATCAACGAATTCTACTACTGCAGGGGTAACTTTTTTAGTGTTGTAAAGTTTAGCCAAAACGTCAAGCCTTTCATCAGGAACGGCAACGATACCAACGTTTGGTTCAATGGTACAGAAAGGATAGTTAGCGCATTCTGCACCTGCGTGTGTTATAGCGTTAAAAAGTGTGGATTTACCTACGTTTGGTAGTCCAACTACACCTAATTTCATAAAATTTCTCCAAAATATGTTTTTGCCTAACAATTATAATCTAAAATCAAGAAAATTACAAGTTTTTAGGTTGCTTTTTTTATAAATTATATGTTATTATTATAACTATATAAGGAAAGTACTATGGATTACAAAAAAATTATTGCAAAAAAACTTAATATTGAAGGTTTAACTGAACAAGAAGTTTGTTCATTTATAGAATTGCCACCATCTTTTGATATGGGCGACTTTGCTTTGCCTTGCTTTAAGTTAAGCAAACTTATGCGTAAGTCACCTATCGCTATTGCAGAACAACTTCAAAGCCAATTTGTTCTTGATGAATATATTAGCGAATGCTCTGCAGTTAACGGTTATCTTAACTTCAAGATAAACAGACAAAACTTTGCTAAAGGTTTACTTAAAGAAATTAACGATGCTGGCGAAAAATACGGCTCTGGTAATATTGGTGAAAACAAGACTATTTGTATTGACTATTCTTCTATCAATATTGCAAAGCCTTTCCACATTGGGCACTTAAGCACCACTGTTATCGGCAGTGCTTTATGCAAGATTTTTAGATTTTTAGGCTACAAGGTAGTTGGTATTAATCACCTTGGCGATTATGGTACACAATTTGGTAAGCTTATCGTAGCTTTCAAAAAGTGGAGTAGTATAGAAGCTGTTGAAAAGGATAGACTTAAAGAGTTAACTAAAATTTACGTTAGATATCATGATGAAGCTAAACTTCATCCTGAAATGGATGATGAAGCAAGACGTTACTTTAAACTTATAGAAGATGGCGATAAGGAAGCTTATGCACTCTTTGAAATGTTTAAGCGTATTACTTTAGAAGAAGTTGAAAAGATTTATAAACTTCTTAACGTTACCTTTGATAGTTATGCTGGCGAAAGTTTTTATAACGACAAAATGGCACCTATCGTTGATGAGTTAAGAGAGAAAAATCTTATCAAGATTTCTGACGGCGCATCTATCGTAGATTTAGAAGAATACAATATGCCACCATGCTTAATCTTAAAGTCAGATGGCTCAACCTTATACGCAACGCGTGATATTGCGGCTGCAGTATATAGAAAGAACAACTATGACTTTGACAAGTGTTTATACGTTGTTGCTTACCAACAAAACCTACACTTTAAGCAATTCTTTAAAGTTCTTGAACTTATGGGTAAAGAATGGGCTAAAGATATGGTTCACGTTGCTTACGGCATGGTAAGTTTAGAAAACGGGGCAATGAGTACACGTGCAGGCAACGTTGTTTTATTAGAAGACGTTATTAATAAAACTATCGAAAAGGCATATAATGTAATAGAAGAGAAAAACCCAAGCCTAAAAGATAAAGATAAGATTGCAAAAGCAGTTGGTACAGGCGCAGTTATTTTCGGTGCACTTTGCAACAATAAGATTAAGGATATCGTTTTCAGTTACGATAGAGTATTAAGCTTTGAAGGCGAAACTTGCCCTTACGTTCAATACACAGTTGCACGTTGCAACAGCGTTATTGCAAAGAGTGGTGAAGTTGGCGAATTTACTGATATTGAAATGCTACCAAGCGAATACGCAGTAATTTCTGAACTTGGTAGGTTTAAGGATGTTGTTAAGGCGGCGGCTGAAAAGTACGAACCATCTTTGGTTACAAGATATGCAATAGATTTAGCAACTGCCTTCAATAAGTTCTATATGGAATGCAAGATTGCAACGGCTGAACAAAAGGTTAAGAACTTTAGAGTTGCTATTTGCAAGGCTGTAAAAATTACTTTAACTAATGCTTTAGGGTTACTTGGCATTGAAACGGTTGAAGAAATGTAATTAAATACAAATTGGGGCTATTTGCCTAATGCTTGTAGCCCCAAAAAATTCTTTTTTCTTTTCATTTATAGATTATAAAAATTGCAAAATTTTATAATTTTCACTTTTATCTTATTAAAAAATTCTTTATTTATTATATATAATTGAACTTCAAACATATATAATATAATCTTAAATATTTCAAAAAAACTTAAAACTATATAAAATTGCAAGGAGAACTAAATTGCAAAAAGTATATAAAACCATAGTTATTGGCGGTGGGGCTAGTGGCTTATTATCAGCCATCGAACTTTTGCGTGGTAAAGGTGCGTTTAAAGGACAAGACGTGCTTATTTTAGAGCGCAACGATAGGGTTGGTAAAAAGCTTATTGCTACCGGAAATGGACAAGGCAATTTAATGAACGAAAAATTTGGTGCAAGCTATTATTATGGTGATGCTAAATTTATAGGAGACTTTATTGCCAATACTGAAGATATTAATCTTAAAAAATATCTTGAAGAATTAGGCATTTATCAAACTGCTTCTAAAGATGGCAAAATGTATCCATTATCAAAGCAAGCAAGCGCCGTTTTAGATGTTATTAGGGCATATTTAGAACATAAAAATTGCACTATATTAACAGGCAAAAAGGTAACTAAAGTAATTAAGGGTAAAAGCGTTTTTGAAGTTAGTGTTGGCTCTGAAAAGTTTTATGCTAAAACGGTAATTTTTGCAACGGGTGGTAGCGCAGGTAAGCAGTTCGGTACTGATGGTAGTGCTTATGCGTTAGTAGAAAGTTTAGGGCATAAAAAGACAGAAGTTTATCCATCTTTAGTGCAATTAAAAACTGATACTACTAAAATTAAAGGGCTAAAAGGCTTAAAGGAAACGGCAAGGGTTACTTCTTTTTGTGGGCAAAAGCCATTGATGACTGCAGAAGGCGATTTATTGTTTACTGATTTTGGTGTTTCGGGCTCTACAATATTTAGTTTGTCTGCTAGCATTGCAGATAAAAAGGGTGCATACCTAATAGTAGAATTTTTACCATCACTATCATTTTCACAAGTGGAAAGGATAGTAAAGGAAAGGCAAAATAAACCTTACGTTAAAAAGGAAGATTTGCTTTGTGGAATACTAAACAAAAAAATAGGTCAACAAGTATTAAAAAGCGCAAACTCTGATAGTGCAACCGACATTGCTTACGCTATTAAAAACTTTAAGCTAAACGTTACAGGCTCACTCGATTTTTCTTATGCACAAGTAACGCGTGGTGGAATAAAGACAGATAAGGTTGATGCTAAAACTTACCAAAGTAAATTAGTAGAAGGCTTATATATAGTTGGCGAAGTATTAAACGTTGACGGAGATTGTGGTGGTTATAACCTAACGTTTGCTTTCGTTAGTGGTATAACTGCAGCAAAGACAATAAAAGAAAGTTTTAATTAAGGAAAAAATCATGAGAGAATTTATTACTTTTACAAACGAAATATTACAAGATTTACCACTTGCATTTTTGCGTGAAATAGGTAGAGAAATAGGTGTTAAAGCGCCTGCAAGCAGAAAGAAAGATGAACTTATAAATGATATTTTAGCAGTTCAAAGTGGGGCAGTTAACCCTATTCCATCGACCAAGCGTGGCGCACCACCAAAGATGACCATTGACCTTTCTAGGTTCTATAAAGAGCCAGTAGCCCAACCTGTTAAAAAAGAAGAGCCAGAAGAAGATCCTATTAAGGCGGCTAGGGGCGATTATTCGACCAGTAAGCCATATTACACCTATTTGTCAGACATTGTACCACAACCTGATTATGATATAGTTGAAGGCGTTCTAGAAATGCATTATCAAGGCTACGGCTTTTTACGTACGAACAACTATGAAAACTCTGATGAAGACGTTTACGTTTCTATCCAAAACGTAAGAAAGTTTAACCTTCGCCGTGGCGATAAGGTTAAGGCAAAAGCAAAGGTTGTTAGAGAAGGGGATTCTGCTGCGCTTCAAGACGTAATCGCAATTAACGATTTAGACCCAAGTTTATTCTTAAAGAGAAGTAACTTTGATGATTTGATTCCTTACTATCCTACAGATAGACTTAAGCTTGAAACTAAAGGTCAAAAGGATAATTTAGCAATTCGTTTAATTGATTTATTCAGCCCACTCGGTATGGGACAAAGGGGTTTAATTGTTGCTCCACCAAAAACTGGTAAAACAACTTTATTAAAACTTATTGCGCAATCTATTGAAAGCAATTACAAAGACGTAAAACTTATCGTGCTTTTAATTGATGAAAGACCTGAAGAAGTTACTGATATTAAGAGAAGTATAAATGGTGAAGTGGTATTTTCTACTTTTGATGAAAATCCAGAGCATCACATTAGGGCTGCTGAATTAGTTATTAACAGGGCAAAACGCCTTGTGGAAGTTGGTCAAAACGTAGTAATTTTAATGGACTCTATCACTCGTCTTGCAAGGGCTTATAACACTGTTGTAGAAGGAAGTGGTAAAACGCTTTCAGGTGGTCTTGACCCTTCTGCACTTCAAGGTCCAAAGCGCTTCTTCGGTGCGGCAAGAAATATTGAAAACGGTGGTAGTTTGACCGTTTTATCAACGGCTTTGGTCGATACTGGCAGTAGAATGGATGACGTTATCTTTGAAGAATTTAAAGGTACCGGTAATATGGAAATTCACCTTTCAAGAGAATTAAGCGAAAAGAGAATTTTCCCTGCTATTGATATCTTTAAGTCAGGCACAAGAAAGGAAGAATTATTGCTTTCTGAACAAGAACTTGATACTGCTTATAAGTTAAGAAAAATGCTATCTTTAAGTGGCGATGCAACTGATGCTCTTTTAGACATGATTAAAAAGACAAGCGATAACGAAGACCTTATGAACAAGGTTGATGCATGGATAAAAATATACAATAAGTAATCATTATGAAATCTGTAAGAAACAAGACTATTGATTTTGACCTTACTGAAGGTAAACAATTTTTAGAAAATTGCATAGGCGCAAGCGATTATGCTGGTCAGGCTAACTGTACGGTTATAGGGGATAGTTTTTTATCGCTTTCAAAGGTAGAAGATAAGTCCATTGACCTATTGATAGTTGACCCACCATATAACTTGGACAAAAACTTTCACGGCAACGATTTTAAAAAGCGTGGGCTAGAAGAATATGCCTTTTATACTGAAAAATGGATTGAAGCCGTTAAGACTAAACTTAAAGACACTGCAAGCCTTTACGTGTGTTGTGATTGGCAAAGTGCACTCGTTATAGGTCAAATTATAGACAAGCATTTTATTTTAAGAAACAGAATAACTTGGCAAAGGGAAAAGGGGCGTGGCGCTAAATCTAACTGGAAAAACAGCATGGAAGACATTTTCTTTGCAACGGTTAGTAACGACTACACCTTTAACCTAGATGCAGTTAAGATAAAGCGCAAGGTGTTAGCACCATACAAGGAAAACGGCAAACCGAAAGATTGGGAACAAACTAAAAACGGCAATTTTAGGCTAACTTGCCCATCTAATTTTTGGGATGATATTGCAGTGCCTTACTGGTCTATGTCTGAAAATACTGCACACCCTACACAAAAACCTGAAAAACTTATTGCAAAACTTGTTTTGGCAAGTTCAAACAAGGGTGATTTGGTGTTAGACCCGTTTGCAGGTAGTGGAACTACCGGTGTTGTTGCTAAAAAACTTGGTAGAAATTATATTAACCTAGAACAAAATCCACTTTACTGCGCTTGGGGCGAAAAAAGGCTAAAAGATGCTGAAAAGGATAGTGGTATTCAAGGTTACGCAGACGGCGTATTTTGGGAAAGAAATTCTGCCCCAAATAAAAAACTAGCAAAAAAGACAAACAAAACAATTAAAAAATAAAGATTTGACCTTTTGGTTTTAGTGCAAAAACAATTAACTTGCATTTTACTAAAAGGTTTTTTCTATTTTTTGGTAGAAATTGAAAAAATTGCGTTTAAGACTTGAAAAAAAACACAATATATAGTAAAATAATATTATATAATGGCACAATATGCGGAGAAAGAAAATGGCGAAAGTTAGTTATAAGGCAGAAGATATTAAGATTCTTGAAGGGTTAGATGCGGTAAGGCTTCGCCCTGGTATGTATATTGGTACAACCAGTGTAAAAGGCTTGCATCATATACTTTGGGAAATTGTGGATAACGCAGTCGATGAAGCGGCAAACGGCTTTGCAAACAAGATTGAAGTAAAGCTATATAAAGATGGCAGTGCTTCAGTTGAAGATAACGGTAGGGGTATTCCAACCGATATTCACTCAAAGGCTGGCGTGTCTGGTGTAGAAGTTGTATTTACCCAACTTCACGCAGGTGGTAAGTTTGATGCCGATAATTATAGTTATTCAGGTGGTTTACACGGTGTTGGTGCGTCTGTTACTAACGCCCTTTCAGAATGGCTAAAAGTAGAAGTTTATAAAGATACTATTTACCAAATGGAATTTAGCAGTTACTTTGATAAGACAAGTGGCAAGGTTAAGTCTGGTATTCCAAAAGCGCCATTAAAAAACACTAAAGTTAAAACAAAGAAAAAGGGTACTTTCGTTAGGTTTTTGCCTGATAAGACTGTATTTGAAACGGTTGAATTTTCTGTAGAAACTATTCTTAAAAGATTAAAAGAACTTGCCTTTTTGAACAAGGGGTTAGAAATAAAGTTTTATGATGAAAATACCGATTATAGTCGTACTTATAAGTTTGATGGTGGTATCGTTGACTTTGTTAAGTACTTAAACCAAGGTAAATCTTCACTTTATGCTGAACCTATTTATATAAACGCTGTTCGCGATAATATTGCTATTGAAGTTGCTATTCAACACACTGATGCTTATACAGATAGCGTGTATTCTTACGTAAACAATATCCCTACCCACGAAGGTGGTATGCACGAAACGGGCTTTAGGTCAGGCTTAACCCGTTCGCTAAACGATTATGCTAGGGAAAGAAATATATTAAAAGATAAAGATGATAACTTGCTTGGCGATGACTTTAAGGAAGGCTTAACAGCAATCATCTCTGTAAAAATGCAAAACGTTCAGTTTGAAGGTCAAACAAAAACAAAGCTGGGCAACCCTGAAGCGCGCCCTGCAGTTGAAGGCGTTACCGTTAGCGAACTTTCGCTATTAATGAAAAATAAAAAACTTGCAAAGGTGTTTGATAGCATTATCAACAAGGCTATGGGTGCGGCAAAAGTTAGACTTGCCGCTAAAAAAGCTAAAGAAATTGCAAGGGCTTCAAAGAGCATTGAATCACAAAATTTAGTAGGTAAACTTGCCGCATGCTCTGGCAGAAAACCTGAACTAAACGAACTATTCATAGTAGAAGGGGACTCTGCTGGTGGCAGTGCTAAACAGGCTAGAAAGCGCCAATATCAAGCTATACTCCCATTACGCGGTAAGCCTCTTAACGTTGAAAAGAAAAAGATAGACCAAATTTTACAAAATGAAGAAATACGAACCATTATCAGCGCGTTAGGTACGGGTATTGGTGCAGATTTTGATATTGAAGACCTTAAGTTCCATAAAGTTATTATCCTTTCCGATGCTGACCAAGATGGTGCGCATATTAGGGCAATACTTTTAACGTTCTTCTTTAGATACATGCGTGAACTTGTTAATGCAGGCCACATTTATATTGGTATGCCACCACTTTACAAGGTTAAAAAGGGCAAGGTGGAAGAATACGCTTACGATGATAAAGAACTTCAAGAAAAGATTGCAAAGGTTGGCCGTGGTTACGAAATGCAACGCTATAAAGGGCTTGGTGAAATGAACCCTGAACAACTTTGGGATACTACCATGAACCCTGAAACTCGTTCACTAATGCAAGTAACTATTGAAGATGCTGCTGAAGCCGATAGACTTATCACAGTTTTAATGGGCGATGAAGTTAGCGAAAGAAAGAAATATATTTTTGAACATGCAAACTTTAATAAAGAAGATAAGTTTGCAAAGATGAAACGTAACTAGGGGGGGGTAGAACATGGAAAACCAAAAGGGTATAATTTTTTCTTCTATTGATGAAGTATTAAAAAACTCTATGATTCCGTATGCGGAAAACGTTATTCTTGACCGTGCGCTACCTAGAGTAGAAGACGGGTTAAAGCCTGTTCAAAGGCGTATTCTATACGCAATGTACGAAATGGGTTTAACTAACGATAAGCCACATAAAAAGTGTGCTAAAATCGTCGGTGAAGTTTTAGGTAAATACCACCCACACGGCGATAGTTCAGTTTACGGTGCAATCGTACACTTAGTTCAAGATTTTAATATGAGAATGCCATTAATTGATGGACAAGGTAACTTTGGTACTATTGATGGCGACTCTGCTGCTGCATATAGATATACCGAAGCAAGATTACAACCACTTGCTTTAGAATTGTTAAGCGATATAGATAAGGACACTGTTAAGTTTAGCCTTAACTTTGACGATACCCAAGAAGAACCAGATACGCTACCTGGTCGTTTTCCTAACCTTTTGGTTAACGGCGCAACGGGTATAGCGGTTGGTCTTGCAACAAATATTCCACCACATAATCTTGTAGAAGTTATTAATGGTACTATTGCTTATATTGATAATCCTAAAATTTCTCTAAAGGATATGATGCAACATATTAAAGCACCAGACTTCCCAACAGGTGGCTATATTATTGCTGGTGAAGAACTTGAAGAAGCTTATAAGACAGGCCGTGGCAAAATTAGAATTAAAGCGCGCGTAAACATTGAAAAGGATACGGGCGATAAGCAAAATTTAGTAATTTCTGAACTTCCTTACCAAGTTAATAAGGCAAACTTACTTAAGAAAATTGCCGACTTAAAAGAAGATAGAAAAGAATATTTAGGTGGCATTAGTGACGTTGTTGATGAATCAGACAGAAACGGTATGCGTGCGCTAATTAAACTTAAAAAAGATGCCGATGCAAAGGCCATCTTAAACTATTTATATAAGAATACCGATTTAGAAGTAAGCTTTGGTATTAACATGGTTGCCATCGCTGATGGTAAGCCTTGTCAATTAGGGCTTCTTGAAATTATTAGTTATTACGTTAACTATCAAAGAGAAGTTGTTTTAAGAAGAAGTAAGTTTGAACTTGATAGAGCAAAGGAAAGAGCGCACGTTTTAGAAGGTCTTATCGTTGCAGTTAAAAACATTGATGAAGTTATTAAGATTATCAAGAGCGCTGACAATACTGCTGATGCTAGGGAAAAGTTAAAAGCAAGGTTTAGTTTAACTGACGTTCAAGCAACAGCTATTTTAGATTTAAGACTTGCAAGACTTACAAAGCTTGAAGTTACTAAACTTGAAACTGAACTTGAAGAACTAAAGAAAAAGATTAAAGACTTAACTGAAATCATTGCAAGCAAGGCTAAACAAATGCACATTGTTAAGTCAGAACTTAACGTTATTAAGAAAAAATACGCTGAAGATAGAAGAAGTAATATCATTATCGGTGGTAAGGAACTTGATATTCAAAGCGTGGAAAAAGAACTTAAGCAAGTTGATGATTTAGTGGTTGCATTTACCGAAGGTAAAAAGTTTAAGAAAATGACCGAAAAGAACTTTAAGATGAGTGATAAAACGGTTAAGGAAAATGCTTCTAGCGATGAAATGATTAAGTTCATGATAAAGGCAAAGAGTAATCAAACACTTCTTGCATTTACAAACCTTGGTAACTGCTGTAAGATAGATTTAGAAGTTGCGCCAGAATGTAGATATCGTGATAAGGGGCATAAGTTTAGTGAAGTTTGTAATGAAGTTGCAAGGAATGAATACCCTGTTGCATTCTTTGCTGTTGATGAAGAAAAATTGCCTGATGGACATTTGTTGTTCTTTACAAAGGACGGCTTGATTAAAAAGACTGAATGGGCTGAATATAATTTGATTAAGCCTTACTATCAAGCAATCAAGTTAAAAGATGGCGACCAACTAACAAGCGTAGAACTAGACCTACCTGAAACAACTATAGCATATATAACAAAAGAAGGTTTAGTGCTTAACGCATTAAAAGATGATATTCCTGTTCAAGGTAGAGTAGCAGGTGGCGTTAAGGGTATTAACCTAAATAAAGGCGATGAAATAGTGTTTGTATCACAAGTTGATGATGAAGGCGAACTCGTTTTAATTACTGATGAAGGTTTTTATAAGAGAGTTATCGTTGCTACCGTTGATCCTATGGCAAGATACAGAAAGGGCATAAAGATAGTAGAGCTTGGTAAGGGTGCAAAAGTTGTATTTGCTAACTATGTAAAACAAGCATACGATATTGCCGTTATAGATTCTTTTGGCGTTGCGTTTACTGTAAACACTGAAAGCATTTCAATTGAAGGCAGAACTACAAAAGGCAAGACATTAAAGAACGAAAATAAAAAGCGCGCACCTGAAAAGGCGTTTAAGATTTTCGGTTAAACAAAAATTAAATAAAAGTAAAAAAAGTCACTGATTTTCGGTGGCTTTTTTTGTTTCTTAAAATTTTTTACAAATAAATTTACCAAAATTTTAGGCGTTTTAATATATGAAATATATTACTTTTTGATAGTGGAAAAATTTTTTTAGTTTTTAGCAAAAAAATGGCATATAATCTTGAATATCAATTTTTTGGCTGATACAATGTTGGCGATTTGGTTTTTGGGGAGCAACATGAAAGAAATTATTAAGCGAATAATTGAAATTGAAAATGAACAAAAGAAGCGAAAGGGTGATGACCGATTAGCAAAATATAACACGGGCGAAAAGGTGCATTTAAAACAACTTGCCTTTCACAAATGCCCTAAAAAGAATAGGTGGGTGTTTGGTGGTAATAGAAGTGGCAAGACGGAATGTGGTGCTGTTGAAGCAGTGTATATGGCAAGGGGTATTCATCCTTATAGGCAAAATAAAGATAACGTTTTTGGCTGGGTTGTATCGCTTTCACAACAAGTGCAAAGAGACGTTGCCCAACGAAAAATATTATCTTACCTAAACCCTTCTTGGATACAAGACGTAACAATGCTTTCAGGCAAAAAAGAAAGCTTAAAGCACGGGGTTATTGACCAAATACAAATTAAAAACGTTTTTGGTGGAACATCTATTATCGGCTTTAAGTCTTGCGACCAGGGTAGAGAAAAGTTTCAAGGTAGTTCGCTTGATTTTGTATGGTTTGATGAAGAACCACCCGAAGATATATTTGATGAATGTAGAATGAGAGTTTTAGATAAGGGCGGAGATATTTTTGGAACAATGACACCCCTTAAAGGCTTAACCTTTATACACGATAAGATATATCTAAACCAAGAAAACGACCCAGAAGTTTGGTGTGAATTTATGGAGTGGGGTGATAACCCTTATCTAGATAAAGGACAGGTTGAAGCGCTTACCAAAACTTTATCTAAAGACCAACTTGAAAGTCGCCGTTACGGAAAGTTCAAAGCATCTGCAGGGCTTGTTTACCCCGAGTTTGATGAGAACGTTCACGTACTAAAAGAGCCCTTTAATATCCCTATGGATTGGCAAGACGCTATATCTATAGACCCCGGCTTAAACAACCCTTTATCTTGCCACTGGTACGCCGTTGACTACGATGGTAATATCTACGTTGTGGCAGAGCATTTTGAAGCAGGAAAAGATATTGCCTACCATTCAAAAGCAATAAAGGATATAAGCCGAGCACTTAACTGGAAGAGTGATGAGTACGGTCGGTACCACGCACTTATTGACTCTGCAGCTAACCAGAAAACGCTTGCTTCATCAAAGAGTGTTACAGAACTATTTTATGATTTTGGAATAGTTGCTAATCCACGTGTGAACAAAGATATGTTTAGTGGTATTCAAAGGGTAAAACAATACTTAAAGGTCAACGATGGAAGGGCAAGATTATATATATTTCCTTCGTGCGTAAACCTTATAAGAGAACTAAAAACTTATCGTTGGGGACAGGGCGAAGCACCGAAAAAAATAGATGACCACGCCCTAGACGAACTGCGATATTACGTGATGACCAAACCTGACAATGTTGAGCCTAAAAAGCCAAAGACGGAAATTCAAAAGGATAAGGAAAGGTTAATCAGAAAAATTATGAATGAAAGGAAAAGGTAAAAGAAAAAAGAATGTTACAAAGCAAGAGTTGATTGAAGCGCTTATTAAAAAGGCGTTGGGATATGATGCAACTGAAGTTGTGGAAGAGTACATTGGAAATGATGATGGGGAAGTAAAATTATCCAAAAAGAAAGTAACGACCAAAAACGTTCCACCCGACATGAGTGCATTAAAGATTTTGCTAGATGACAGTCAAAAAGAAGTAGGACAAATGACAGATGAAGAACTTGAAAAAGAAAAGATAAGGCTCATCAACCTACTAAAAGAAATTCAAAATGATTAAAGGAGAAAAAATTGAATACAACCAATAAAAAATTTAATTCCAAACAAAAAGAGCGAGACAGGTATATTGAAGACCTTGTTTACGAAGTGGAACAGGATTTTAAGAAAAGAAGAGAGAATAGGGTAAAATATGAAAGACAATGGGAACTAAACATTAATTTCCTTAATGGCAATCAATATTGCGACCTTAATTCTCAAGGTGAACTGCTTGAACAAAACAAAACGTTCTACTGGCAAGGTCAAAACGTTTTTAATCACATTGCACCTATAATTGACACAAGGCTATCCAAATTTTCTTGCGTAACCCCCAACGTTTCCGTTAGACCAAAGACCGATGATGATAGTGACGTTGCAGGTGCTTCGCTTGCAGAAAAGCTTTTAGAAAGCACCATTAAGAAAATTGAACTTAATGAAGTTGTTAAAAAGGTAACTGTATGGAGCGAAACTTGTGGTACGGGATTTTATAAAATCTTATGGGATAATCAAGGTGGTAACAAGGTAGGAGTGCATAATGGTAAAGACGTATTTGAAGGTGAAGTTAAAGTTTTAGCCGTGTCGCCGTTTGAAATATTCCCGGACTCTTTAACTAATCAAGAAATTAACGATTGCGCAAGCATTATTCATGCAAAAGCAATGTCGGTTAAAGACGTTAAGGAAATTTACGGTATTGACCTAGCAGGTAGTACGATAGACGTGCAGTCTTTAAGCAAATTAGGTTCTTTTGATAGTAAGAGCCAAAACACTATTGATAACGCAGTAATTGTTATTGAAAGATACGAAAAGCCAAACTCACAATTAAAAAACGGCAGACTTATTACCGTTGCAGGTGGACAACTACTATACTGTGGCGACTTACCTTATATGAATGCTTCAAACGGCTTAAGAACTTATCCGTTCGTAAAGCAATGTTCGTTTGAACAAGCAGGCAGTTTCTTTGGCTACAGCGTTATTGAAAGACTTATCCCTATTCAAAGAGCGTTTAATGCAGTTAAAAATCGCAAGCATGAATTCCTAAACAGATTGTCCATGGGTGTTTTAACAGTAGAAGATGGTTCAATCGACGTAGATGATTTAGCAGAAGACGGATTGTCGCCAGGTAAGGTACTGGTTTATAGACAAGGCTCTAAAGCACCAGAAATCATGGCAACAACTACCATGTCTAGCGAGTTTGACCAAGAAGAAAATAAACTTCTTAATGAGTTCGTTGTAATAAGTGGTGTAAGCGACGTTACCTCAAGTTCAACCAACGCATCGGTATCAAGTGGTACTGCGCTTGAAATTTTAGTAGAACAAGACAATACAAGGTTAGTTAGACCTGCTGAAAATATTAGGCAATGTTACGTTAATATTGCTAAACAAATGTTAAGATTATATTTTCAATTTTCAGCACAAGTTAGGGCAATTCAATTTGAGGACAACTTTAACAAGACTAAAGTCGTTTATTTAGATAAGAGAATTTTAGGCTCTGACGACGTTTATTTGGAAAGTGAAAATGAACTTTTATACACAAATAGACAAAAGAAAGAAATGATATTCAAACTTTATGAAAGTGGGCTTTTAACTGATGAAAACGGTAAGTTTAGACCTAGCATCAAAGAAAAAGTGTTATCACTATTAGGTTATAAAGAGCTTGATTACCAAAAGGGGCTTGCAAGACTTCATGAAGAAAAGGCGCAAACTGAAAATAATAAACTTAAAAAAGAGTTTATTGAAATTGATGAGTTTGACGACCATTCAATACACCAAGAAGAGCACACTAGATTTATCTTAAGTGAATATCAAGATTTAACAAAAGAACAAAAGCACAATTATTTTATACATATTGAACAACATAAACAAAAATTAAATCATGTAAATGGAGAAAATGATGATGGAACAATTACAAAATGAACAAACTAAACCACAATCACAACCGGTGGAGACCGATAACGTTTTAGGTGAACTAACTGGCGAAGTCTCATTAGGTAAATTTAAGGATGTAGAAGCGCTTGTCAATGCCTATAATTCATTACAATCGGAATTTACCAAACGCTGTCAAAAGATTAAAGAATTAGAAGCAAAATTACAAGGTGAAAGTAAAACTTTACCTAAAGATACAGTGCAACTAAATAACCAAAGTGAAAATATTGAAAACAGAAAAAAGTATGCGGACTTAACCGAAAAGGCTGATGAAAGCCAAAGAAAAGACGTTTTGAAAGAATATTTACTTGAAGTTATTAAAAACAAGCCTGATGCCATCATGCTAGGTGGAGCGGGCGCAGGCGTGAAGACGCCCGTTAACAAACCAAAAACCATTGATGAAGCGGGAAAACTCGCAAAAATGATTTTTAACAATTAATAAAAAACAAACTATAAAACAAAAATTAAACTTTATTTATAAGGAGAAAAATTATGGCAACAACAATAACAAATGCAGAAAACGCATTAAAAACATATTATCTTGACGCAATCAGTTCACAACTTAACGACTACGTAAACCCTTTCTTTGCAGCAATTGAAAAGAGTACTACCGACGTTTGGGGTAAAGAAGTTAAAAAATTAGCAATTTCTGGTATTAACGGTGGTATCGGTGCAGGCAGTGAAGATGGCAATTTACCACAATCTAATTCAAATAAGTACGTACAATTAACTTCCACACTTAAAAACCTTTACGGCGTAATTGAAATTTCAGACAAGGCAATTAGAGCTTCTGAAAATAATGCAGGTGCTTTCGTAAGTCTATTGAATTCAGAAATGGAAGGCTTAATCAAAGCAAGTAAATTAAACTTCAGCAGAATGTTATTTGGTGATAGTTCTGGTAGATTAGCAAGAATTACAAGATGTGTTGAAGATATGGTTGGCGTTAGCGAGGTTACAGGTCTAATGCAAGGTATGAAAATTCAAGTAGGCGACTATTATGGAAACCTTTTAGAAGGTTATGAAAATAGAACTATTCTTGACGTAAATAAACAAGAATATCAAATTAAGATTAATGGTGATATCGAGGGCATTATTAACGCTAGTGGTGATTTATATATTTACGTACAAAATTCAAGCAACCAAGAAATTACCGGCCTTGAAGCAATCTTTAATATAGAACAACCTATTTACGGATTGGATAGAAAAACTAATGCTATTCTTAATCCATACGTTGAGTCTTTAACAGGTGCTATCACTGAAGAAGATATTCAAAAAGTTATTGATGAAATTGAAATCAATACCGGTTCAACTATCAACTTCATTATCTGTTCACATAGAGTAAAGAGAATTTTACAAAAACTATTTAGCCAAAATAGAAGCAACGTAGACAACGTTGAACTTGCTGGTGGTTATAAGACTATGAGCTACAATGGTATTCCTATCGTTGCAGACAGGTTCTGTAAAGATGATGCTATCTACTTCCTTAACACTAAAGACTTTGCATTGCATCAACTTTGTGATTGGGAATGGCTTTCTGGTGATGATGGCAAAATTCTTAAGCAAGTTCCAGGTAAGCCTGTCTATACGGCTACACTTGTTAAGTATGCTGAACTAATGTGTTCTTGCCCTGCAGGACAAGGCGTTCTTTACAACGTATTTGAGTAGGCCTATAGCGCAAAAAATTAAAGTATAAATCAAATTGCCGAGCCGAAATTGTTTGACTCGGCAATTTTAATAAGGAGAAAGTATGCAAATTAAAGACATTATTAAGGCGGCGGCTTTAATGCTTAATAGAAAAGAAATAGTGGATTACGTTGATGGTAAAGTCAGTGAAGTTACCAGTGAAGTTATAGACAAAGTAGAAAGCATGGTTGGGCTTACTAACCTTGTGCTTAACGAATTGTCGGGCAGTTATATTCCTATGGTTAAAACAAAAATGCTTACTGCTGAAAATGGTGAAATTGAATATTCTAAAATTGATGATAAGGTTATAAAGATTTGTAGCGTACGCTTGGCTAGTGGTGAGCAAATCGACTTTGAACTAGGTACTGAAAGCTTGATAGTGGCGCATTCTAACGTTGAAGTTGAGTTTAACTATTTGCCACCTGAATATACACTTACTGAAGAAATCGGCTATAAAGATAAAGACATTCCTGTTAGGGTAATTGCTTATGGCGTTATGGCTGAACTAGCAATTTGTGAAGGTAAGTTTGATGAAGCCGTTACATATCACAAGCGCTACGTTGATAGCCTAGCGCAAATATGTTTGCCAAAAAATTCTACCGTTAAGGCAAGGAGATGGGCTTAATGGATAAGTATTTAATCAATCCTAAAAAACGCAAAAAGACATTTAGGATAAAAAACTTTAGTCCTTATACTAACGTTTCAGTAAATTTTAGTACAAGTGAAGGTCTTGAACCTTATTTAGGATACACGCAAACTGAATGTGGAATTGCAAAAAGAGTGCTTAAAGGATTTTATATAGAAAAATCATTTTACGTTTATTGTACAGATCAGTGTTTGTATCAAAATAAAGGCAACTTATTTGTAAAAAAGGTTGAAAGCAAAAATTTCACCCCCGTACTTTATAGCATAAAAGCAAATGGTAAAAATACCGTTATGGCTATATGTGGTGGGGTTGGGTACTTGTTAGATGATAATGTTACACAACTTGATACGCCAAGAGCAAATAGTATTTGTGAATATAACGGTAGAATTTTTATTGCAAATGACAATTTGGTTTATTATGGAGATGCTTTCGACTATGATAATTTTTCAAACTTGATAGGTGGTTATGGTTATTTTAGTTTTGATAATCGTGATGGCGCAGTTGTTAAAATTATTAAGTATGATGATTACGTTTTAGTTTTTTGTCAAAAAGCATTATATAAAATTTATGTTTCTGCTACTGGTGAATTTTTAACTAAAAGGCTAAACACTTTTTCTATAAATATTGCCCTAGGCACCATTGCAGAGGTTGGTAACGAAGTGTTCTTTATAAGCCATGGCAAGCTTGTGGTCTATAAGAATGAAGCGTTGAGAGTTATAGATGGTCTTGATAATTATAATATTAGTGATGGATGTGATGCAGTTGGCTGTTTTAACTATTATACTCTATCTATAACTAATAGCGACGGTCAAAAAAGCTTATTCTTTTACGATACTAATACTAATACACCATTCTTGATTGAAAATGACAAGCTTGTAATAATAGGGGATGGATATGCCTTTGATAACAAAACCTTTAAGATTGTTGAACTTAATAAAAAAGGGCAAACTGGGTTAAAATCTGTTTGGAAAAGCAAAAAGATTGATTTTTTAGTAGGTAAGCATAAAAACTTAACTAGCATAGAACTTGTTGCTCACGGCAATGGCATTTTAAGAGTTAAAGGTGATTTTGGGCAAAGGGAATTTTCGCTCAATAAAGAATATGTAAATATAAACCCAAATCTTTATTCTAAATATTTTATGTTTGAAATTGAGAGTGATGAAATGAATTTTAGTGTAAAGAATTTGCAGTTAGAATACAATTTATAGGAGAAAAAATATGGAATTTAATACACCTACAACTAAAGAACAAATGTACACTATTTTGAACGATTTGTTTTATTACTATAGAATAAGAAGGGAAACTTATGAAGACGTTGAGCTTGAAGAGTTGTTTTTGCCTAGATTAGAGCAAGTAACGATTAATGAGTCAGACTTATGGGATCAAGCAGAAGTTGAGCTTTCTGGTAAACATGAAAGAGAAATTCAAGATTATAAGCAAGAACTTAATGCACAAATTTTGCAAATTAACGAGCAAATGGAATTTTGCACACAAAGTGCATTAAATCAAGTGGCTAGCGTGGAAGAACTTTTTGCGCAAAGCGTTGCAAAAATTCAAAAACAAGTTACTAATTCAGGGCTTATAAATTCAACTATCGTTATAGAAAAGACTGCACAACTTGAAGAAAGTAAAAACCAAGAAATTATTCGCATAAATGCTGAAAGAGATAAAACACTTGAATCATTAAGAACTAAAAGAAGTGTGGCTGAAAGTAAATTAACGAACAGTTCTACTTATTTTTCACTAATTCATAAAAAAGAAACTGATGCAAAGTGTGAAGAACTTAAGAGAGAAGTGCAAAAGACACAAAGGGAAATATTCAAGTATAATAACAGCCTTGATGAAAAGGAACAACGCTACGCAAACACGGTAAAGGAAACTAAAGCAAGTTTAAGATTAAGATTTTTGGATATCAGCTCTGGTGAATTTACCCACGATCAACTAGTAGAAATGGGGTATTACACTGACGTAATACGTTGCGTTTCAGGGTATTATGATACTCTTCCTGCAGTAGATGCTTTTTACGATATTGCTAGTGAGAAGAAATTAGCAATCTATCTTGAAGACTATTTCCAAGATATCGTTTATGTATATAAATTAAAGGCAAACGTGTAAAAATAAGTGATAATTTTATAAAATATAATTAAAAAAGGGGAGATATCCTCTTTTTTAATTGTTATATGCCAAAATGCAATTTATATATTTTCTTTACAATTAAAATAACTTGTGATATAATAACTTTCATGAGTAGAAAAGTTTTTATAGGCAACGTAGCCGTTGGTGGTGGCGAAAGAGTTAAAATTCAATCAATGTCCACCCACAAAATTTCACAAACCGAAAAGGTGTATCAAGAAATTTTAAGACTTAAAGAAGAAGGTCTAGATATCATGCGTTATTCTGTTTTAGACGAAAATGACGCATTGTCTTTTGCTAGATTAAAAAAACTTGTTGATATTCCACTTGTTGCTGATATTCATTTTGACTATAAACTTGCATTGAAAGCCATTGATGGTGGTGCTGATAAGGTTAGAAT
>JAEIGA010001505.1_pt1 | contig 36443 bp, 24 predicted proteins | sample 9270691 | NCBI WGS metagenome assembly JAEIGA01 (sample SAMN17057246, study PRJNA624740) | gut metagenome | biome: biome; isolation source: fecal sample | host: Bos grunniens | place: China: Xizang | collected 2019
TCATACACTTGGCAACGAGAAAGAATAGTAGGAAGAATCTTGTTCTTTTCGGTAGTTGCAAGAATGAAAATAGCGTATGAAGGTGGTTCTTCAAGTGTTTTAAGGAATGCGTTGAAAGCTGCTTGAGATAGCATGTGCACCTCGTCGATGATATATACGCTATACGAACCCATTTGAGGTGGGATGCGTACCTGGTCTACAAGTTCACGTATGTTTTCAACACTGTTGTTTGATGCAGCGTCTAGCTCGTGTATGTTGTATGAGCGTCCTTCGTTGAATGCAATGCAAGATTCGCACTTGTTGCAAGGCTCACTTGAAGTAGTGTCGGTGCAGTTGATAGCTTTCGCTAAAATACGAGCTGTGGTGGTTTTACCCACACCACGTGGTCCGCAGAAAAGGTAAGCGTGAGCTATTTTTTTAGATTCAATGGCATTTTTTAGGGTAGTAACCAAAGAAGATTGACCCACAACCATATCAAAGGTGGTAGGACGATACTTTCTAGCAGATACTATAAAATTTTCCATTGACTCTGTTTAAATTTTGCTATCGCAAATGTAGTGATTTTTTTATTTATTGCAAAAAAACATAAGAGAGATTTGTTAACAAAAATCTAATTTTACACCCGAAAGGGTATAAAATAATATTTATGGAACAGACAATACTTTCTAAATATGTGAAGGCAATGCGTAAGCAGTATAATCTTACGCAGGTGGAACTCTCTGAAAAGTCGGGAGTGGGTTTGCGACTTGTTCGTGAGTTGGAGCAAGGTAAGCAGACTTTACGATTGGATAAGGTGAATCAGATATTGAATCTTTTTGGCAGCGAAGTAGGTGTTGTGCCAATAACTAAAAACGATGAATTATGAAACAAGCAGTTGCATTTTTGCGTGGTAATTTTTCTACTAAGTGATTTTCTTTTTTCTATAAAATTTATGGAATTCTATTTATCATTTCGTTTGCATTAATGCAAGTAAGAAGTGAAACGGCACAAAGTTTCTTGCCAAGATCCTTTATAGATGCTCCCACGTGATAAACTTTCTCATCGATTATTAAAAATCTATCGTGGGCTTTGGTATAGTGAGTCACATATATTGGCGGATATTGAGTGTTATAACTTTGAATATCCTGCCTAAAAGTTCTGCTTACTTGCAAAGTATAGATCTTTGCTGAAACATTGGGTTTGCGTTTAGAAAGTAATACTAACACAGATTCATCAATGTAATTGTCTATTAAAACAATTCTATTTTCTGCCGATTCTATTAAGTTACTCATTAATATATGAGCATCAAATAATTGACCATCGAAGAATATGTTTTGTTTGGGTAGTTCGTATTTTGCTAGCGCTTGAAAAATACTTTCTATCTGATTTTCTGTTTTATCTTGTCTTTCCATCAATAATAGTTGATGATGCTCTATGTTTTCTATTCTAGTAAACAATTGGTTATAATTAGGTAACGCATGACGCATAGCAACAAAAGCATCTACTATCTTGATACTTATCTGTACAGCAATATCACTCTTAAGAACACTAGCCAACATTGTTACACCATGTTCTGTAAAAGCATAAGGTAAAGAAGAAGAATGTTTCAATGAACTGAACCGGTCACAATTTGTGACCAGTTTAAATTGTTCATTATCTGTTAATTGAAACATAAAACGTTCTGGAAACCTTTCAATATTTCGTTTCACAGCCTGATTTAATACCTTTGTTTCTACTCCATATAGGCGTGCCAAGTCGCGGTCGAGCATCACCTGCATACCTCTGATGTTTAAGATAAGATTCTCTATATTTTCTAATGGATTTTGTTGAAATTGCAACGCGTCGTTGCACGAAGTTAATTTTTTACTCATAACGATTAAAAATTAAGACGTTAATATCCTAGGTTAATTATTCACATGCTCCCTAAGACTTCGGAGCAGTACAAAGATAATGTTTTTATGAGAATTTGCAAAAAATAAATATTAGATGGAGTATTATTATAAGTTTTTCCATTTCGGTAGTTTGTGATTTTCATAGTTTAATTAATAGCCACAGAGAAAAGAACGTATCAAAACTATATTTTTAAGAAGACTCCTATTACAAAAGAAGATATAGTTGAATTGCAAAAACTTCCAAGGGAAACAAACTGTTGTATAGTTACCGATAAAATTCCTGAGGAACTTTTGCCTGTACTGTATTATGTAGGAGCGGGAGAGACAATGTTGTTAGCTACTAAATAGAACTTTAAATGATGTGTACTTACTTTGTTTTATATTTAGATTTTGTAATTCAGAGAAAAAATTATAATTTTGTATCACCATCATCAATTAATTAAATAAATGTTTAACTTAGAAATCTTTTTCTTATGCCAAAAATCTTTGAATATTTCGGTTTTGTATTTTATTTTTATTCAAATGAACATGAACCTATTCACGTTCACGTTATTCACAATCAACAAGAAACAATATTTGAATTAATTTTAGAAAATGGTGTTTTAGTACAAATAAAACAAAGGTCACGTGCAGGTTATCCAATGTTATCTTCAAAAGATACTAAAACAGCTGAGTTGTTTATAAGAAAATATGCTAAGAACATTATTGAAAAGTGGGTAAAGTTTTTTGTATATAAACAACAAATTAGAAGTACAAACATTAAAAGTAAATTATAGTGATTCCATTGCAAGTAGTACATATTGAATGTTTTGAGAATTTGACTGTGCGATTATGTTTTTCTGATAATACAGAAAGAATAATTGACATAGGGAGTTTTATTGCTAAACATCCTCACCCTCAATACAATAAATATTTAGAATGGAAGAATTTTAAGAAAGCAACCATAGAAAATGGTAATGTTGTTTGGGGTAAAAATTGGGATTTAATATTTCCTATTGAACAACTCCATAATGGGAATATAATATAGAAAGAATGACGCACCACAGTGCGTCATTCTTATTATATCACCCTCATCAACAGTTCAAAAATCTTTTCGGTGGATGCTAGGTCTAGTTTTTCGTCTGGGGAGTGGACGCCACGTAGGGTAGGACCAAACGAGATGATGTCTAGGGCAGGGTTCTTTTTGTAAAGGAGACCGCATTCTAGACCGGCGTGCATGCATTTTACAATAGGGTCTTTGCCCATAAGCTGTTTGTATGCTTCGCGGGTGATTTCCAAGATTTTAGACTCATATTTTGGTTGCCATGCAGGGTAGGCATCTGATACTTCAGCAAGGGCACCGCACTCTGTAAATGTTTCGTATGTTTTGAAGCCTAGGCTAGCAAGGTCTGCCTCTGAGAAGCTTCTTTGGCTTGTGGTAATAAGCACTTCTTCTTCTAGAGTTTTAATCGATGCTAGGTTAGTTGAGGTTTTTACAGAGTTTAATTCTTTGTTTTCCCATTCTACAATGCCATGGTCGGCACGGGTGAGAGAGTTGATGATTTTCTCTGTAAGGGCTTTTGTAAACGCTTTGGTGCGAGGGCGTGTAGAACCAAGGTCGAATCTCATTTTAGGCTCAAACTCTAGCCAAACGTCTTCCATATCTGCCACGTATATGTTCCAGTCTATTCTCACGTGTTCTCTGTGCGCGTATGGAAGCACAAATACTGCACTTGCCTCGCGAGGAATAGCATTGTGAAGGTTGCCACCGTTTATTTCGCAAAGTTGTATGCCATATTTTTCGTTAGTGCATTTTAAAAAGTCGCCAATAAGTTTGTTGGCGTTGGCGCGAGCCAAATGAATATCGCCACCGCTATGACCTCCAAGTAGCCCTTTAACACTTATTTCAATGTAAAATTGACCTACTTGTGGTATGTCTTCTTCTTCCTTTTTGAAATGTGCTTTGGTGGTGCAACCGCCTGCGCAACCTATAATAAGTTCGTCCTCTTCTTCTGAGTCAAGGTTTATAATGGTTTCTGCAGTGAAGAAGTCATTCTCCATTCTCTCTGCTCCAGAAAGCCCAGTTTCTTCTTCAACAGTGAAAATGCCTTCAATGGTTTTATCTCCAGTATAAGACTTCATTGCTGCCATAATCATAGCCATGCCAATGCCGTTGTCTGCTCCAAGTGTGGTACCTTCTGCGTGCATCCAGCCGTCTTTGATGTATGTCTTGATACCTTCGTTTAGGAAGTCGTGGTCTACATTGTTGTTTTTCTCACACACCATATCCATGTGTGCTTGCAGAGCAATAGCAGGTGCATTGCCAGAGCGAGTGATAAGCACATTTCCTGCTTTATCTACTTTTGATGCGAAGCCTTCTGCTGCAGCAAAGTCCAACAAATATTCTCTTATTTTTTCTTCTTTTCCGCTAGGACGTGGGATTGCGCAAATCTCCTTGAAGTAGTCCCAGATTAGTTCGTATTTAGGTTGAAAATCTTTCATATAGTTTAAAAATGTTAAAATACAGTATTTTTAGTTTATAATTTACAAAAATAGGAAAAATGATTAACAAGCAAAAGGTTTTAAGTGTATATTTGTACGTTGTTATGCTCACATTTTATGTATAAAACGTTTTTTCTGATATTAGTGATTCTGCTACCTGCAATTTTATTGATGGGTTACAGAGTATTTTTTACTAAAAAAGGAAAGTTCCCATCAATTCATGTGGACTCAAATCCAGAGATGAGAAAAAGAGGAATAAAATGTGTACGTTCACAAGATCTTGAAGCGCAAAAGAAAGAGAAATTTATAAAAAAATAAAGTATGAAAATTGTTAAATTATTTGCAGGAGTAGTTTCTGCATTGCTTTTAATGGCAGTGGTTTCATGTAACAAATGCCCAAATTCTAAATGTCCATTGATGAATGGTGATAGTATAAGTGTGAGTTCTGGTGTGTCTATAGCTTTCGTTAAGATGGATTCATTACTTTTAAACTACAATGTTTATAAGAAAATGAGTGAAGAATTGCTTTCTGAGGAAGAAAAATCTAGAGCTAGTTTAAACCAAAAAGCTACAGCATTACAAAAAGAAATTGAAGAATTTCAAAATAAAGTTCAACACAATGCTTTCTTAAGCCAAGAACGCGCCCTTTCTGAACAAGATAGACTTCTTCGTAAACAAAAAGACCTACAAGAGCTAGGTGTGAAGATGGAGCAAGAGCTTATCGTGAAACAACAAAAAATGGTTGAAAAACTAAATATTGTTATCGATTCTGTTGTAAATAAATTTAACGAAGAAGCAGGATTTGATTTTATCTTAACCAACACTGGAAAAGATAATATTTTATTCGGAAATGAAACATACAATATTACTTCTGATGTGTTAGAAATTTTAAATGCTGATGCAGAATAAAATATAATATTATAAATTTAATGGGCGACTTCTTTTAAGAGGTCGCCCATTTTTATTGGAGTTATCTTTTTCTTTGTGAAGGTGGTATTTCATCATCTTCGTTTTCGTCAGAAGTCCATGAATCCCAATCTATGATTTCTTCTTCTGGTTCTTCTTCTGCCTCAGGCTCTTGCACAGTAGGTTGAATAGTTTCTACTTCTGGCTTAGGCTCTTCTTTTACTACAGCAGGAGCTGTTTCTTTAGTAATAAATAGGTCGTCCATTGGAGTAGAAGAACTTTCAATCTTGCCAATGCTTGGTATTTCATCAATTTTGAAGCCAGTAGCAATAATTGTAATTTTCAATGATTCTTCCAAATCGTCGTCGTAAATCGCACCCCAGATAAACTCGATGTCGTGACCAATGCTGTATAAGAATCTTCTTAAGTGTTCTGTTTCCTTCATGGTCAGTTTGTTGTCTTTTGAGGTGTGGATATTCAACAAGATACGTTGTGCTCCACGAATGTTGCTATCTTTAAGTAGTGGAGAAGATAGTGCATCTTTAATTGCATCTAGTACACGTGTTTCAGAATTGTCGTTTGCATAACCAGTGTTCATAATAGCTACACCACTATCTTTCATAATAGCGCATACGTCGGCAAAGTCCACGTTGATATAACCTGTTTGAGTGATAATGTCTGCAATACCTTTCGCTGAATCGTTTAAGATTTCATCGGCTTTAGCAAATGCATTACCCATGTCTAGGTCTGGGTAGATGTTTACTAGTTGTTGGTTGTTGATAACAAGTAGGGCATCTACGTTTTTGCTCATTTCTTCCACGCCTTTAAGAGCATTGTTTCTCTTTTTAGGCATCTCAAATTCAAATGGAATGGTTACGATACCTACTGTAAGAATGCCCATCTCTTTGGCTATGCCAGCCACAATAGGCGCAGCTCCAGTACCTGTGCCACCACCCATACCAGCAGTAACAAACACCATTTTAGTATTGTCTGCTTTTAGAATGTCTTTTATATCTTCTTTAGACTCTTCTGCAGCAAGTCTACCTTTTTCAGGGTTGCCACCTGCTCCAAGTCCGTTTGTTAGTTGTTTACCTAGTTGTAGTTTTACAGGAATTTTAGACTTAACTAAGTCTTGATAATCTGTATTGAAAATAGCGAAGTTTACATCGTCGATACCTTCTCCATACATGTGGTTTACAGCGTTGCCACCACCACCACCAACGCCTATTACTTTGATGAAAGAGCTAGGCTTTCCTGTTTCGTTGAATTCTAATGTATTATTGTAGTCCATAGTTTTTAGTTATATTGTTCGTTTCCAAAAATTGTGTCCATTCCTTTTTCTAGGAAGTTTACAAACTTGCCTCCAAAACCTTTCTTTTTATTGCCGTCGTCTTTTATGCTTTCGTCTTTTTTGCGACAATCTTCTGTGCCATTGTGTAAAATACTAATTATAGCTGCGTATTTGGCATTGTATATTTTAATATCTTCTGGCGCTTCGATAAGGTTAAACCTTTCTTCTATTTTTACAGAAAGATTGGTTTGGTCGCTTATCCATTCTGGTAGGTCGTTTAGGTATGCTCCTCCACCTACTAAGATAATGCTAGTGCCTGGTTTTGATAGTGCATCAAGTTTTTTTAGAGGTTCGATAAATCTTAAACAAATATCTTTTACTCTATCTTGTATCATTTCAGAGAGTTTAAGTGGTGTAGTAAATTTAGCATTTTCTACGTTGTTGCTTTTCTCTAAAATAATGCGAGCATTAGGTCTTACAACTTTATCAAGTTTGGTTGTGCCCAATTTAATTTTTAGTTTTTCGGCTTCTGCAGATTGCAGACCAAGACTAGTAAGGTCTTTTGTAATATTATTGCCACCTAATTGAATTGTACCTCTTTTGTCTTTTGCATTGTGACATCTTAAAATGAATGAGGTACATCCAGCTCCAAAGTCTATTAATAGACAACCTATTTCTTTTTCTGCAGTGCTCATTAGAGTTTCTGCAAGGCAGTCAAGTCTATCTATTGTATGCACTTTCACACCTCTGGTTTGTAAACCTTTCACCAATTTATTCCATTCTGGTGTGTCATAACCCTTTTCGTTAGAAATAGAAATATAGATAGTGTTTATTTTTGAATTTGTTTTATTGCTTAGTTTTTTTATAATACCAACTAATTGGAATAAAACGTCATTCACATTCACAATCTTTCCCTTGTAAACACTGCCTGCACGAGTTTTCTCCTCTTCTATAGCGATGATAGAAAAGGAATCTTCTGTCTTTTCTGATATAGCACCTACAATTTTGTTTGTGCCTATATCCAATGCTGCTATACGTAAAGTTTCACTCATATATATTATTTTTTTCTTGTGCAATAAATAAGGTTGTCGTACTTAAGATTTATTCTTGAGTAGAGCGTATCACAGTTTCTTTCAGGATGTTGTTCGTACCACCTTTTAAGTACGTCAAGTTTTTCTTTGTATTCACTTATGTCTCCCAAAAGGATTTCACCTATACCTTGTTTGCTAATAAGTATGATTTCTTGATTTTCTGTGATATAAATCTGTTTGAAAAGAGAATTCCAATACTTGTCTTCTTCAAGGTATTCAACAATATCATAAACCACTTCAGAAGCTTGTGTTTTGTCTATGTGTCCTAAAACAATAGGTACTTTTGCAGTGAAGTTTTTTGACGTTGGCATTATCTTTCTTTCGTTGTCTACATAATATGAATTGTTGCCAGAAAATACTCTATATATTGGTTTCCTCTGAGTGAGGTCTATATACAAGGTGCTGTCGCCTACGTAGCATTCTACCTCTTTTGATAGGCTCATTTTGCTAAGTACTTTCTCTATTTTGTTGGCATCTTTGTGAGAAATTGTCTTGTTTATAGGATATAACTTCTTTTCTTTCAATAAATTAGTAATATCTTCTTCGTTTATGAAATTGTATTTGTCGTCTATATCTATAACAATGTTTTTACACACTTGTTGTTTTTCTTTAGACCCAAACATTACAATAGAGAAAACTATGTAACCTCCCAATATGGTTACAACTAGCCATATTAGAATAGTAAGAATAATATGTTTTGTACGCTCGTTCACTATAATGTGTTTAGATACTCAGTAATAGGATTTACTAGTTGGTCAATGTTGCCAGCTCCAATTGTTATAAGTACGTCGAAATTGTGATATTTAAGCTCTTGTAAGCATTCTTCCTTTTTACATAGTACAGATTTTTTGCCTTTTATCTTTCTGTGTATTAGGTTTGATGTTACCCCTTTTATAGGTAATTCTCTGGCAGGATAAATGTCTAATACTATTACATCGTCTAGTTTTGATAGACTTTCTGCAAATTCTTCATAGAAGTCTTTCGTTCTACTATATAAGTGTGGTTGGAATATGCCACAAATTCTTTTATCTGGATATAATGCTCTAATAGATTCCACACAGGCTTTTATTTCTTCTGGGTGGTGTGCATAGTCGTCTATGTAAACTACTTTTTCATTTTTTACTCTGATGTCGAATCTACGCATGCTTCCTTTAAATGTTTGTACTGCTTTCTTGATTGTGGTAGCAGACATGCCGTTTAACATTGCAATAGCCATGGCAGCAACAGCATTTTCCACATTTATCATAATAGGTACACCAAGTTGTACTTTTTCTATTTTTTTGCCTAATCCAATAAAGTCAAAATATAGTTCTCCGTTTTCTATTACGATGTTTTCTGCGTAGAAGTCTGCTTGCTCTGTAGATGAATATGTGTAAACTTTTACGCTTTCTTTTACGTTTGGCACCATTTCAATGCCTTTTTTCATTACTAGAACCCCATTTTCTTCTATTAGGGAAGTAAATTCAGCAAATGTTCTTAATAGTTCTTCTTTAGTGCCGTATATGTCTAAGTGGTCTGCATCTGTAGCAGTTACAATAGCCATATTTGGTTTCAATCTAAGGAAAGATCTGTCGTATTCGTCTGCCTCTACTACTACGTGGTCGCTACTGCTCACTATAAGGTTTGATTCATAGTTTTTAGAAATACCACCTAGGAAGGCATTCACTTTCTCTGCTCTTTGGTTTAGTATATGAGAAAGTAGGGTAGAAGTGGTGGTCTTGCCGTGTGTACCTGCCACGCATAGAGCTTTTTTACCATCTGTTAGTTCGCCTAAAATCTCAGAACGTTTAAGCATAGTAAAGTTTCCTTCTTTGAAGAATACTTTTTCAGACATATCGTCTGGTACAGCAGGGGTGTAAATTACCACAGTGTTGTCTCTATCCATAAACTTCACAGGTACTAGACTAATATTATCCTTGTAGTGGATATTTATACCTTCTTCTTCTAGTTTCTCTGTAAGTGGAGTTTTTGTTAGGTCGTAACCTGCCACTAGATGTCCTTGTTTGTGAAAATATCTAGCAATAGCACTCATACCAATGCCCCCAATGCCTAAAAAGAAATATCTTTTGTTGCTTTGTTTCTTTTTCGCCTTTTTAGGTTCTGGTTTTGTGCTTTTGCGATTTGAAAGTATTGCAGGGTCTGTTATTCCTATTGTTTTAAATACCTCTATTGCAATTTGTTCTGCAGCAGATGGGCAAGCAAAACTTGTGATATTGTTCCTCAAAGAATTTAATTGTTCTTCGTTTTTAACAAGTGCTAGCATCGTGTCAACAAGTTCTTCTCTAGACTTGTCGTCGGTAATCATAATGGCTGCGTCTTTTTCAACTAGTGCCATTGCATTTTTTCTTTGATGGTCTTCTGATACATTTGGAGAAGGCACTAGTATACAAGCCTTTTTCAAAAGACTAAGTTCAGAAATAGAACTAGCACCTGCACGAGATACTACTAGGTCTGCAATAGAATATGCTAGGTCCATATTTGGAATAAAGTCTGAAATATAAAGATTGGTAGTGTCAATGCCCATTTCAGATACAGATTTTCTTACATCTTCTATGTAGAATTTACCTGTTTGCCAAATTACTTGAATATTTTTGTCTGATGCAATCTTTTCTAAACCTAGTTTTAAACTTTCGTTTATTGTTCTAGCTCCTAGACTACCACCTACTACTAAGATGGTTTTCTTCATAGGGTCTAAACCAAAGTGCTTGTATCCTTCTTCTTTTTTGTTTACACCATCTAGTAGGTTTTGTCTCACAGGGTTTCCTGTGTATATAATTCTGTCTGCAGGGAAGAATCTATCCATATTTTGGTATGCCACACAAATCTTGCTAGCTTTTTTTGCCAACAATTTGTTAGTAACACCTGCATAAGAGTTTTGTTCTTGAATAAGTGTTGGAATACCCATAGAAGATGCCTGCCAAAGAAGTGGACCACTTGCATAGCCGCCCACACCAATAGCAATGTCTGGTTTAAAATCTTTGATGATTTTTTTAGCTTTACTTAAACTGCTAATGGCTTTAGCTATTACTTTAATGTTTTTAAGTGTAAGTGAACGATAAAGTCCTTGAATTGGTAGCCCAATAATAGAATAACCAGCTGCAGGAACTTTTTCCATTTCCATGCGGCCTTCTGCTCCTACAAATAGGATTTCTGCTGTAGGTAATTTTTCTTTAATCGCATTTGCGATAGAAACAGCAGGGAAGATATGGCCTCCTGTGCCACCTCCACTAATTATTACTCTTACATTCTTGGTCATCGTTGTTGTTTTCTATAGAGTTTGCACTTATTTCGTTTTCTGTATTTGCGTTTAATACGTTATTGCTAATGTTTATAATTACTCCTAAATAGCAGCAAGTAAGAATGATACCCATACCACCACGGCTAATAAGAGGAAGCTGTTGACCCGTTACAGGACCAAGGTGCACAGTTACACCCATACTAATGAATGCCTGAATGACAATTAATAGAGATAAACCTATTACCATCAACGACTGCACAAGGTTTTTTCTGTCGCATTTTCTTGCCACACGTCCTGCGCGTGCCAGTATGCAGAGGTATAACAATATTGTGAATAATCCACCTACAATACCATATTCTTCCACTAAAATTGCATAAATAAAGTCTGAAAATGCTAGTGGAAGGTAGTCTCTTTGTGTGCTATTACCAGGCCCACAAGGTTTGTAACCCTTTGCAATAGCTATTTCTGAATTTATAATTTGTCTATTTTCGTCTGTAATTTTATAGGCATTTTCATCGTCTTCTCCTCCACTAATAAAATCGACGATACGATTTTCCCATGTAACGAAACGTTCCAATTGCCAACTGTCTGGTAATGCTTTATGAACAGCCCAAACAAAAAGTACTACAAGTAGGATGCCTCCTATAAGTATTCCTATTTTCTTCCAATCTACCTCTGCAATTATCATCATCAAGATAGACAAACCACCGAGCATAACTGCTGTAGAAAGGTTTTGAGTAGCAATAAGACCACAAAAGATACCGATGAAACCAACTAAATATAAGAAACTCTTCATTGGAAATTTCTCTTTCAATAGTGGGTCGCCTTGTTTGTAGTTTCTACCTAATATCTCTGATAAACAGAAGATTAGTGCAAATTTTCCAGCTTCTATGGTTTGAAGTTCAAATCCACCTAGTTGAATAGCTCTAGATGCACCATTTACTTCTTTCCCTATTAGAGGAGTTAGAATTAGTAAGATAATAGAAATGAACACTGCAACAAAAAATATTAGCCTTAGCTTGTCGTAAGGTATTTTTTGTATTATTACAAGTGCCAAGCCTCCAATGCCAAGGTGCAGTAGATGTCCAAAGAATGGTGCAAGGTGATTACTACCTCTTGCGGCAGCTTTGTAGGCAGAAGAACTTATGGCAGAGAACATTTCTACGCCAGATATGATAAATAGGATGAGGATAATGCCCCAAAGTATCTTATCACCTGTAAATATTTTACTTAAATAGTCTTTCATTATAGCGCTCTTACTGCATCTTTAAATTGTCTACCGCGATCTTCGTAGTTTTTAAATAAGTCGAAGCTTGCGCAGCAAGGAGAAAGCAACACGGTGTCTCCTTTTCCTGCGACTTCGTATGCTTTGTTTACAGCTTCTTCTAAAGAATGACAACTGCTAAATGGAATATTTTTGTTTGCAAAGAAGTTTTCTAGTTTAGAGTTGTCTTTGCCCATAAATATTAGATAATGCACTTTTTCTTTTATAAGTGCTTCTATTTCAGAATAGTCGTTGCCTTTGTCTGTGCCTCCAAGGATAAGCACAGTAGGAGTTCTCATACTCTCAAGTGCATACCAACAAGAGTTTACGTTAGTAGCCTTTGAGTCGTTGATGTATTGTACTCCTTTTACCTTACATACAGGTTCCAAACGGTGTTCTACACCAGTGAAATTGCTCAATGACTTTCTAATTTTATCATTTTCAATATTTACAGACACAGCAGAAATAGCCGCTGCCATAGAATTGTAAATATTGTGAGTACCTTTAATAGCAAGTTCTTCAATAGGTAGCATTAGTGGTCCACTAGGGGTATTAATACATAGTTTATCCTCTGTTACGTATGCAGACCCAGTGTTAGTTTTCTTTAGTGAAAAAGGTTTCTTTTGTGCACGAATACCTATTTTATCAAGCTCGCGTTGTATGTTTTCGTCGTCGTTCCAATAGATAAATGTGTCTTCCTCTGTTTGGTTTTGAGTAATACGCATTTTAGCATCAATATAGTTTTGGAACTTATATTCGTATCTGTCTAGGTGGTCAGGAGTAATGTTAAGTAGCACGCTTATGTCTGCCTTGAAGTCGTACATATTGTCTAGTTGAAAACTACTAAGTTCTATTACATAATAGTCGAAGTTTTCAGTTGCTACTTGAAGTGCAAAACTTTTACCCACATTGCCTGCAAGACCAACATTCAGACCAGCCTCTTTTAAAATATTGTATGTAAGCATTGTAGTGGTGGTTTTGCCATTGCTACCTGTGATGCAAACTGTTTTAGCAGTGTTGTATCTGCCTGCAAACTCTATTTCAGAGATAATTGGAGTGCCTAAAGCCATTAATTGCTGAATTAACGGTGCTTTAGTAGGAATACCAGGACTTTTAATTACCTCAGAAGCTAAAAGAATGCGACTTACTGAGTGACCATTTTCTTCCCATTCAATTTCGTACTGATTCAAGATTTCTTTGTATTTATCTTGAATTTTACCAGCGTCTGAAAGGAAAACATCAAATCCTTTTACTTTTGCTAAAACTGCAGCGCCTGTACCACTTTCGCCGCCTCCTAAAACTACGATGCTCATAATTATCGAATTTTTAAGGTTATTATTGCAAATATTGCTAACGCAATACCTATTATCCAGAAACGAGTTACTATTTTTTGTTCAGGAATACCCTTTTTTTGATAGTGATGGTGTAGGGGAGCCATTAGGAATACACGGCGGCCCTCACCATATTTTTTCTTTGTGTATTTGAAATAATATCTTTGAATGATAACAGATAAATTCTCCATTAGGAATATACCGCAAAGAATAGGTAAAAGTAGCTCTTTGTGTATAAGAATAGCATATACGCCAATAATACCACCAAGTGCAAGACTACCTGTGTCGCCCATAAATACTTGTGCAGGGTGTGCGTTGTACCAAAGGAAGCCAACAGTTGCCCCTACAAATGCCGCTGCAAATATCACCAATTCTTCGCTGCCTGGTATAAATTGCACATTTAAGTAATCTGCAAAGAAAACATTTGAAGATACCACTGCAAGAGCAGCAAGTGCCACTCCTATTATACTCGATGTGCCAGCTGCAAGTCCGTCGATACCATCGGTTAAGTTAGCACCGTTTGAACAAGCTGTAACAACGAAAATACACATAAATACAAACAATAACCAACCAAATAGTTCTGCATTCTCGCCCATAAATGCTACCATATCTTTGTAGCCAAGGTCGTACTCAGAAATAAATGGAATAGTGGTATTATTTGACTTAACAGCCTGAATACTAGAACTAATTATCTCGCTATTTGGGTCTAGTTGTTCTATAGCTTCTTTGTTTGATGAGGTCACGTGTTCCACTATTACAGCGTCAGGGCTAAACCACATTACCAAGCCCACAAACAGACCAAGTGTTACTTGTCCTATCACTTTAAACTTACCATTTAGTCCGTCTTTGTTTTTCTTAAATACCTTGATATAATCATCAAGTCCACCTATTATACCTAGCCAAACAGTAGTAATAAGCATAATTATAAGGTAGATATTTCTTAGTCTACCAAACAATAAGCAAGGTACTACAATAGCAATAAGCATAATAATACCGCCCATGGTAGGGGTGTTTTTCTTTTGATTTTCTCCCTCAAGTCCTAGTTCTCTAATAGTTTCACCAATTTGTTTTCTTTTAAGGAAATTAATAATGTGTTTACCCACTATCATAGAAAGGAATAGTGATGTAATTAGAGTAATAGCTGCTCTAAAAGATACGTATCCAAAAAGACCTGCTCCTGGAAAATCGATACTTGATTCTAAAAAACGGAAAAAATAGTATAACATATTAGTTTAAGATTATTTCTTTGTCGTCGAAGTGATGTTTCACTCCTTTAATTTCTTGATATGTTTCGTGACCTTTGCCTGCAATAAGTACCACATCACCTTTTTCTGCCACGTTGCAAGCCTCAAGGATTGCTTCTTTGCGGTCTTCTATACAGGTTACATTCATTCTTTCGTCTTCTGAAAGCCCTTCAAGCATATCGTTTATAATGTCTTTTACTTCTTCATCTCTAGGGTTGTCGGCAGTAAAGAATACTTCGTCACTCATTTTTACTGCAATTTTTGCCATCATAGGGCGTTTGCCTTTGTCTCTATTGCCACCGCAACCTACTACACAAATAGTTTTACCTGTTTTATTTATTTGTTTTACAGTGTTTAGCACATTTTCTAGTGCATCTGGAGTGTGGGCATAGTCGATTACTGCGCAAGCTCCATTTTTAAGGCGGTAACACTCAAAGCGTCCATTTACTGGTTTTAGGTTGCTAAGAGCCACTAGTACATCTTCTGTAGGTGTTCTAAGTATTTTTGTTACACCATAAACAGCTAGTATATTGTATGCGTTGAAATGACCTATTAGTCTTACATACAGTTCTTTGCTGTCAATATTTAGCAACATCCCATCCATACTCTCTTCCAACACTTTTGCTCTAAAGTTCGCATGAGTTTCAAGTGAGTATGTATACACATTTGCACTGGAATTTTGTGTTATGATTTTACCATTTTTATCATCTACATTTGTAAGTGCAAAAGCGTGAATAGGCAGATTTGTAAAGTAATCCTGTTTTGCTTTTATATAGTTGCTAAATGTTTTATGATAGTCTAAATGGTCTCTAGTAATGTTTGTAAACACAGCTCCATCGAAATTGATGCCAGCTATACGTTTTTGGTCTACCGAATGTGAACTTACTTCCATAAACACATAGTAGCATCTTTCTGTTGCCATTTCTGCAAGCAATTTTTGAAGCGAAAGAGCATCAGGAGTGGTGTGTGTGCTAGGTATAGGTCTGCCGTTTATATAATTGCAAACTGTAGAAAGTAAGCCAACTTTATAGCCTAGTTCTCTATATAGTTCATAAAGTAGGGTAGCAATGGTAGTTTTACCATTTGTGCCAGTTACACCTATTATTATTAGTTTTTCAGATGGATAGTCGTAGTAAGCTGACGCTAAACGACCTAAACAATCTGCGCTATCTTCTACTTGAATGTATGTTACACCTTCTTTTTTATCAGAAGGTAAGTTTTGACAAACAACAACCTTTGCGCCTTTTTCTATAGCAGTGTCTATGTATTTATGACCATCTACAGCCACGCCGTTAACGGCAACAAAAACGTCACCGTCTGTTACTTTTCTAGAGTCGGCACAGATGTTTTTTATGTCTACATCCACACTTCCTAGTATTTTTTTTGTGCTTATTTCTGCAATTAAATCTGTAAGTAACATAATTAGCGCAATGTTAAAGTTATATATTTTTCGCTTGTAAATTCAGTGCCAGCAGCGATAGACTGTGCAATTACCTTACCAAAACCATCAAATTTTACTTTGAAACCTTTATTTTCAAGTATAAATATGGCGTCTTCAAGGTTTAACCCTGTTAGGTCTGGCATAATATTTTCGTGTAAGCTAAACGAAAGTTCTTCTAATGTATCTTCGTTGCTATACTTTATTGTTTTGTCTAAAGTCCAATCTTGAGCTAGTTTCAGACTATCGTCAAAATTGCCTTCGTTTAAAATATATGCTTTTTCTGCTAAAGTTTTAAAAACAGGACCACAAACAGTACCTGCACCACCAGTCTTTGGCTCTTTAACATATACAATACAAGAGTACATAGGTTTGTCGGCAGGGAAATATCCAGCAAAAGTAATTTGGTGACGCACCTTGCCATCTTTATTTCTATTTGTACCTCCTTCAAAAATTTGAGAGGTACCAGTCTTGCCAGCAATAGAGAATAAATCAGATCTTATAGCTTTAGCAGTGCCTCTGCTTACCACTCCTTCCAATATACCACGCATATAGTTAAGAGCCTTATCTGAATATATTTTAGGGTTGATAACTTCTACTTCTGTGGTGTCTATCATTACTCCACTTCTTTGATAACCTTCTGTAAACAAAGGTTTTACCATACAACCGTCGTTTGCGATAGCATTGTATATCATTAGAGTGAAGATAGGAGGCATTTGCACTTCATAACCAATAGACATCCATGGAAGTGTGGTTTTCCACCAGTGTTTATGGTTTCTATCTTTAATAGTAGGTTTTGCACTACCAGGTATTTCAAGTTTAAAATCATTGCATATACCTGAGCGTTTTAGTCCATCTACAAAGGCTTGTTCGTTGTTGCCGTAATACTTATCTATAATTTTAGAAACACCCACATTTGAAGACTGATGCATTACGTTTGCTACACTTGTGTAACCAAAACCACCCTTGCCTCCAAAACCCTTAAAGTTGTGGTCTTTCATTATTCTATTGGCGAACTTATGGCTGCCATCTTCGGTATCTACGTATGTGCTATCGGTGATATAACCATCGTCCATAGCCACTAAAAACGAAAGAGTTTTAAATGTAGAACCTGGTTCTATAAGGCTGTTTACAGCTAAGTTTTCACTTTCGTAATATTTGCCATCTTTTTGGCGAGTAAGGTTTGAAATAGCTCTTACCTTGCCAGTTTTTACTTCCATAAGCACTACAGTGCCTCTTTGAGCCTCTGTGCGTTCAAGTTGGTAGCGAAGCTCACGTTCTGCTGTTTCTTGCAGGTCTATATCTATGGTACTAATAATATCGTATCCATTGATTGCTTCTTGTATTATAATATCAGCATTTCTACCTGCTTTTTTACGTCTGATAAAAAGCCCAGGTTCACCTTTTAATAAACTATCATATTGTAGTTCTAGACCATTTTTACCATTGTTTGCTTCGCCATAAACGTCACCAATAGTTCTAGATGCCAATGTGCCGTATGGTCTTACTCTAGTTGTTTTCTTTTTTTCGGTGAAACCACCTTGAATAGCTCCACGTTTTAGTATAGGGAACTCTTTTACCTCTAAATAATCTATGTGAGAAATCCATCCTGTGTGAAGAGGATAGATGTATGATTTTTTGTTGCTCTTGTGTGCTTCTCTATATTTCTTTCTTAATTCTTTTTCGTAAGCATCTGCATTTTTACTTGGAAATTTCTTGGCTAACGCTTCAGCAAGTTCTCTAACATGCTCGTCAAAGTATGTTTTCTTTGTATTTTTGTTTTTAACAGAAAGAGCAGGTACTTTTAAGTCTATAAATATTTTGTAATTTGGAAGCTCACTAGAAAGTAATCTGCCGTCGTGTGAAAGAATATTTCCTCTTACAGGGGTAATAGTATTTGGGGCAGTAATCCTTTTCTCGGCAAGTTTTCTAAGCTCGTCACCTTTAACGTATTGGATGTCAGCTATTTTGTAAATAATAGCACCAAATCCACATGCTATTAAAATGTAAACTATATAGAATCTAAAGACTAGTGGATTTTTTTCTTTCTTTTTGTCTTTTGTAGATGAACCTTTCACTCTGTTGCCTAATAAAAGCACCAGTAGCATAGAAATGACATAAATGCCCACTGCTATCCAAGGTATCCACTTCATAATTATTCTGTTACTTTATAAGGAGGAAGAGATTCTTCTTCTAGGTTTAGATTGTGTTTTTTTATAATTTCTTTTACTTGCTCTATTCTACTATTTTTTAGTAGTTCAGCCTCTGTTACCATACAAATGTATTTTTCGTTGGCAAGTTCTTTGTTTAGCGTGTCTATTTTTATAAGTTGTTGTTCGCATTTCATACGGTTGTCCATATAAATGAACATTAGACAAATAGTAAGCAGTACTACGCCAAACTGTTTTTGTATGAATTTTCTATTAAGAATGTCACCGGTCAAAATGTCTTTAAAAGAACTTTTTTTGATTTCATTCAAATCTTCGTTCTCTTTTATGATATTTTTAACCTTATTTTTCCCTTTTTTTATCATATTTTAGTTGCAATGCGCAACTTTGCACTTCTAGAGCGTGGATTTCTTTCTATTTCCTCGTTAGTAGGAACTATCATTTTTCCAACAGCCTTGAAAGGTGCTTTGCTATTTCCGAAGAAATCTTGTTCATTTTCACCTGTAAAGTTGCCTGTTTTAATAAAATTCTTAACAAGTCTATCTTCTAACGAATGATAGGTAATAACTGCCAAACGTCCACCTTTTTTAAGTACTTTTTCTGCGCTCTTTAGCATACCCTTTAGTACTTCCATCTCTTGATTTACTTCTATTCTAAGAGCTTGAAAAATAGGTGCCAATTGTTTTTTATCTTTGCCCAAACAAGACTCAATTATTTCAACAAGTTGAAAGGTGTGAGTGATAGCTTGTTTTTTTCTCTCTTCTACAATTTTTTTTGCTAGTTTTCTAGCTTGTTTTATCTCTCCGTAATAATAGAAAACATCTGCCAATGCCTCTTCTGAATACTCATTTAGCACCTCAATAGCAGAAAGTGGAGCAGATTGATTCATTCTCATATCTAGTTTTTCGTTGAATCTAAACGAAAAACCTCTTTTTGCCTCGTCGAAGTGGTGAGAAGAAACACCTAAGTCTGCCAATACTCCGTCTACTTCTTCCACTTCGTGATAACGCATAAAGTTTTTTAAGTATCTAAAGTTTGAAAGTATATAGGAAAATTTAGGGTCGTCAGGTGCATTTTTTAGTGTTTCAATATCTTGGTCAAGACCAAAAAGTCTTCCGTCGTCTTCTAGTCTTGACAATATCTCTCTAGAGTGTCCTCCGCCACCAAATGTAAGGTCAAGGTAAATCCCGTTAGGATTAGTTACTAATCCATCTACACTTTCATTTAAAAGAACTGGTATATGATATGTATTTTCGTTTTGCATTTACGAATACAAATAAAAGATTAGTTTTTGTAAATTATTCGCACGGAATTTATTTTTCCGATAGAGGGTTTTTCATAAGTCTTTCTAGCTCTATAGCAAGGTCTTCTGCGTCGATGAAGGTCTCTTCAACTTTGCTTACAGGCCATATCTCTATAGTAGTAAACTTGCCTATGAATTTTATTTCACCTTGAAAATTTAGGTTGTTAAGGTGACGTTTAGGGAGTAGCATGCGTCCATTTTCTTCAAGTTCTACGCGGTCTGCTTCTGCAACAAATTGTCTAAAAATTTGGTCTTCGCGTCTTACCCATGGACTCAAACGCTGACGTAGTTCTGATACGATATTTTCCCAAGTTTTAGCAGGATATAGCACCAGACAGTCTTCAAATAGGTCTTTTCTTAAGTAGAATACATTCTCGTCGCCTAGCTGGTGCCTAAAGGTGGCAGGCAAGAACGCTCTGCCCTTGCTGTCAAGTTTGCCTTCAATATTTCCAGTTAATGCTGACATAAATGTACCTTGTTTTTACGATGTAAAATTATAGTAATTTTAGACACTTTGCAACTTTTTTAGACACAATTCTCCACAAAGTTATTAACAATGTGTGTACGATTTATATAATATGGTTGTTTAGTATGCATTCTTCATTTGTTAAAAATTTTTACAAAAATAGTTGAGAAATAAAATATAAGTTTTATATTTGCAATTTAGTTATGGTTACACAAGTCAATTTGCATAAAATGTTGGAGGATAAAATGCGTCGCAAACCTAATAGGTTTCTTGTGGCGCTTATCCGTTGGGTGCTTATTGAAGATTGGTTGAATAAACACATGGCAATGATTGGAGATAAGGAAGGGGTAGATTTTATGCAAGGAGTGGTAGATGTGTTAGATATAAAGGTTGAAGTGTCTGGAGAGGAAAATTTACCAAAGGCAGGCACTCCTTATATGTTTGTTTGCAATCACCCTCTAGGCGGTGCAGATGTAGTGTCTGTAGCATCGGTAGTGGGTAAACATTATCCAGAAGGTCTTAAAATTCCTGCAAACGACTTTTTAATGTTGCTTACAGGTATTAAAGATATGCTTATTCCTGTGAATAAAATTGGGGGTCAAAGCAGAAGTTTGTCAGATAAAATTAATCAAGCATACGCATCAGATGCTCAACTAATGTTCTTCCCTGCGGGAAAAGTTTCTAGAAAGAAAAATGGGGTGATAGCAGATGAAGAATGGAAGAAGAATTTTGTGGCGAAATCTGTTGAGTATAAGAGAGATATAGTTCCTATTAGGATAGATGCAAAGAATTCTAGATTATTTTACTTTATAGCAAAAACAAGGGCTAAACTTGGAATAAAATTCAATATTGAAATGGCATTGCTTGTGAGAGAGCTTCGCAAACAAATGCATAATACTATAAAAATCACCATTGGTTCACCAATTTCTTATAAAACCTTAGACAATACAAAAACTCCGCACCAATGGGCACAAATAATTAGAGAAAAAGTTTATAATTTATAACTATGAAAGATCTATCAATTCCAATAGACAGAAATTTAATTAAGGCAGAATTGACAGATGACAAGCTTTTAAGGACTACTAATAAAGCTGGAAATCTTATCTATCTTACTACTGCGTCGGAGTCTCCAAATGTAATGAAAGAGATTGCCCGTATTAGAGAGTTGGCTTTTAGATTGTGTGGTGCGGGCTCAGGAAAAATGTTTGATATGGATGCGTTTGACTGGGCAGAAAGGCCTTATAAACAACTTTTTGTGTGGGACCCTCAAAACGAAGAAATTATAGGTGGTTATAGACTAATTTTTGGTAATGAGGTGGCTATAAATGAGAATGGCCAGCCAGACTTGGTTACCGCAAGTATGTATAAATTTTCTCAAAAGTTTATCGACGAATTTCTTCCTTACACTATCGAACTTGGTCGTTCGTTTGTTCATCCCGACTATCAAGCTTCAAAAATGGGATCTAAAAGTTTGTATTCTCTAGACAATCTTTGGGATGGTTTAGGCGCAATTACGGTGCTAAGACCAGATATGAAGTACTTCTTTGGTAAGGTAACGGTTTATCCAAGTTATGAAGAACAAGCAAGGGAGTTAATCTTTACTTTCTTGAATAAATATTTCCCAGATGAGGATACTTTAGTAGAACCAATTGACCCATTTATAAGACCAACTTTTGCGGCAGACTATGCAGGGCTTTTTGCTGGTGGAAGTTTTAAAGATGAATATAAAATTTTAAATGGAAAAGTGCGTGAGATAGGTGTAAATATTCCGCCGCTTGTGAATACTTACATGGGTCTTTCTGCTAAGATGAGGTCGTTTGGATATGCTGTCTGTGAGGAACTTGGAGGACTTATAGAGTTTGCAATTATGGTGCCAATTTACGAAATGTACGAAGAGAAAAAGGCAAGACATATAGAAACGTTTGTAAATGAAAATAACTTTAAACTTTAGTGAGGACGTTATCCGAATAGTTAGGAGTTGAGCTACGGCTTGACTCCTTTTTTTTGTCTGTTATTCTTTAGAATAACATTTTTAACACTGTCATCTTATTTATAAGAAAATTTTCACTATATTTGTAAACTTGTACTAAATTCAAAACTATGAAAATGAAAAATCTATTCAGATTTTGCTCTCTAATGCTGTCTTGGGCAGTGTGTGCGAATGTTTTTGCTCAAATAGCAGATCCTGTAATTTCTTCTGTAGGAGATGCTTGTAATACAGTAGCCTTTAAAGTTGATAATTATGATGAAAGTCAGTATAGTTATACTGCTCAGTTAAATGGTACGCCTATATCTTTGGCTGCAGATGGGTCGTATTCAGTGGCTAGTCCTGCTAGGGATGTGCTATATACACTTTCTGTTGCTTGTACAGAAATATCTTCTGGTACATCTTCAAACCAAGTTACCCAAAGTGCAATATTACCAAAAGCAGTGGAGGCTCCTCTGCTGAGTGCTGGTACAAATGCGTGTGATGCTCCAGTAGTATTTTCTGTATCAAATTATGATGCAAGTTTAGATTATACTTGGATTGTAAATGGAAGTCCAATCCAAGGGACAACCTCTTCTTTCTCTGTTTCAAATCCTGTAGATGGGGCTACATATGAAGCTACATTATCTGTGACTGATGGCTGTACTAGTGCTTATTCTAATACAGTAAGTCAAACTTATATCAAAACTCCTGCGAAACCACAAATTTCAGTATCTCATCAATGTGGTTTTCCTATTGTCTTCACATTGGATAATAACTCTAGTTATCCTCTTTACTACGGACAGGAGTGGAAGATAAATGGCTCTCCTGTAACACCAACTAGCGGAGAATATACAATCACAAACTTCAACGATGGTGATAGTTTTACTCTAGAAATTGTTGCAACAAATACAGCGAACAGTGCTTGTAAAAGTTCAGAAAGTGTTTCTGTAGCAGCTAAAGTAGTACCAAATTCTCCTGCAGTTACAATTTATGAAGATTGTGAAACCACTGGCAGTGGAAGATGGGCAGATTTGGTAACAAAATCAGACCCTTCATACACACTAAAATGGTATAATTCATCAAGTGACACAGCTACCCCAATATCTACTCCTGCAGATTTCAATAAATCAGCTATTGGAACAAAAGAATATTGGGTTGCTCAAGTGAATGGATTGGGTTGTGAAAGTGCTAAAACTAGTGTAAAAGTTACAGTATATGCGAAACCAAGAATAAGCCTAGGAAGCGATTTAACTATTTGCTACGGAGAAACAGCAGTACTTGCAAGTGGAAAAATAGATGAATCAGGTGTAGTTTATGAATGGCAACCTTCTACTTTGTTGACTAGTTCAAATAAGTACTCAGTAGAAACAATACCACTTTATTCAGAAGAAACATTTACATTAGTAGCATACAATGATCAATTCAATTCATGCTCTAGTACAGAGGATATTAAAGTAAAAGTTTTATCTAAGCCAGAGATTGTTTTAGTACCAGACGAATTTACTATTTGTGAGGGAGGGCAAGTAATAATTGAAAATGATGCAGCGGATGAAGTAAACGAACGTTATAGATGGGAATCAACAACTGATGGTGTTACATATACCACAGTTGGGGCAGGTAAAGATTTAACCTTAAGAAATATAACAAAAAACACAACAATTAAGCTTACATCTTCTCTAAGAAGTCTTAATACATGTTCAACTACAGCTAATGCTAAAGTTACCGTAGTAAACAAGCCAAAAGCAGATGCCGGTCCTGATAGGTATATTTGTGATGGAAAACCAGTTCAAATAGGTGGTAGTTCGCCAGAAACCGCGGTGAAATATCAATGGGATAATGCAGCGAAACTAAATGATGCAAACAAATATAATCCTACAGTTCTTTCTGTTACAGAATATACCGAATTTACTTTAATAGCTAGTTCAGAATTAGTTGCAGGTTGTGAGTCGAAAGATAAGGTTGAGGTTTACAAAGTAGAAATGCCTACAGTTTACAACCTAAGAGGTGGAGGTCAATATTGCTTAGGGTATTCTACTACATCTGGCATAAATGTAGAATTAGATGGCTCTGATTCTGGTGCAGAATATTTACTAATGAAGGATGGAGTAGCATTTGGCACTTGGATGACAGGAACAAATTCTTCAATAGTTTGGTCTGATATGGAGACAGGTCGTTATAAGGTGAAAGCTAGAACTATAAATCCTGATAATAATACTTGTGAAGTATATATGAATGGTGAGGTTATAGTTGCAGCAGAGCAATCTCCTACAGCTAAGATTTCTTTAAAGGGCAGTTCGTTAGCATGTCCTGGAGATGAAGTTACCATTAGAGTTGATATTATAAGTGGAGGTGGTCCGTATGAATTCGACCTAATTACAGACGGAGGAGCACCAGAAACAATAAATACAGGTAATGCTAAATTTTACGAGTTTAAACATACTCTTTCAGGTCCTACTACATTTGAGATTAACCGTGTAAAAGACGGCATTTGTGAAAGAAACTATACTTCTTCAACAGATCCAGGTTATCCTATTTTGGAATTAAGTTTGCCAAATGAAGCAGATCTTGAAATTAAAATGAGTCCCAATAAGGCAGCCGCTTGTCCTGGTGAAAATGTAACACTTTCAGTTAATTACACAGACGCTCAAAGTTATTTATGGAGTACAGGTGCTACAGGACGTTCTATTAATGTATCTGCTGCTGAAGATATAAAATATGAGCTAGAGATTATTACCTTAGAGGGATGTTCTATTCCTAAAACATTTAACTTAGATGTAATAGAAGAAGTTCCTTTAACAGTAACATTAGATCATTATTCAACTGATGGTAACGGAGATACATTCTGGTACTATTGTTCAAATGAGGAAGGACCTTTTACACCAAAAGTATTACTTCCTAGTGGTCAGTCACTTTCTGGTGGTAGTTTTACATCAAATCCAGCAGGTCTGTTTGACTCTCATGGTAATATATATCCTGAAAATATAACAGCCACAACAAAATACGAACTGATATATACACACTATGATGTGGGTTCAGGATGCTCACAAGTGCATAAAGAAGATGTATATGTGAGTGCAGTAAATAAGGAAGTAGACTGGTCTTTAGCACCAGCCTTTGATCCGCCTTGGCCCGAAAAAGCATATTCTAAATGTGTGGATGATCCTGCAAATCCAGTTACAGCTATTAGATTACAAGGACATCCAAAGGTGGATGCTGGAGAATGGAATATTGTGAAAGTTGATAATCCTGGTGGCGCAACATCTGGAGCAACTGTAGTAAAAACTAATTCTCCTCTTGCTGAAGCTCAATTGAAAAACCCTACAGCAGGTGTTACATATCACATTTCTTATTCTGTAAGAGATGAATTTGGTTGCGTGGGTGAGGCAGTAAAGACATTAGAAGTTATACCTCGTCCATCTGGTTCTATTGGCTCTATTGGGTTTGATGTTGCCCCTTCTCCAAATTTATGTAAAAATTTAGAAGAAGCTACAATAAGGTCTCTTAATAATCCTGTTAAATTTATTTTATCAGGTTCAGATAATGCGATGCGAATTTCGCCTAATGCAAATACTTCTAGTACAGAACTTAAAATTAACCCTTCAAAAGGTAGTTTAGGTTCACACTATGTTATAGTTGATGCAGGACCTACAGGTTGCGAGGACAAGGATAAGGTTTACTTCAATATAGTTAATCCAATAAGTATAACATCATTTAATATACCAAAAAAATATTGTCAAGGTGACGATCCTGTTACAATTACTGTCTCTGCAAATGTTCCTACAACAGGTGAGATAGAAATTTTAGATGAATTAGGAAGCCCCTTTTTAAATAGAACTGATATAAGCTTAGCACCTAAATTCAATCCATATAAAGCAGGAAAATTTAAGGTAATATATCATTATAATGACGGCACTTGTGATACAAATCAAAGCATAGATGTAGAAGTGTTCCCTCTACCTGTTATCGATTTCCAAATGAAATCAGATTATTGTTATGGTGAAAAAATTGAAATGATTCCTAATTATACAGGTGGTGACTTTAGATCAGATACTCCTCTTCCTGCAGGTGTGTTGGTAGGTAACTATTTTGACACATCGTTGTTGGAAGATATTGATAGACCTTATACAGTACAATGTGAAGTGAAAGATCTAAATGGATGTAAAAATGAGGCATCTACTACATTCTATGTGCATGGAGTAAAACCAATGAGTGTAAGTGTAGACCCTATATTCTGTGATCCTTCTGGTGTATGGCCAATTCAAGGTTTCCCAGGTAAGCAAAAGTCAGGTGATGTGGTTAAATTTTCTTCTACAAGATTTAATAAAATCACAGATAATGGCAATGCTACGGGCACTATAGACCTTACAGATGCAGTATTCAATACTACATATCCATTAACATATCATTATATTCAAGAATATTCAGATGCAGCAGGCACTCTTCAAACTTGTGAAACTACTACTACAAGTTATTTCAAAGTATTAAATCAGGTAGCAGATTTCTCTGGTTATGACGACGGAGAAACCATTTGCGCCGATGTTTTAAAAATAGAATTGAAAGCTGCAATTACAGAAAACTCTACCTTCTCTGTATCTAACAATATGCTACCATATCCAGATGCATTTAAAGACAACGGAGATGGTACAGCAGTCTTATATCCAGAAGAATTACCAGAAGGAAAGAATTATGCAATTACAGTAAATCATAAATACTATGATGAGACCACAGGTAATCTTATCTGTGAAACAGAAAAAACAAAAACATTTAATATATCTAAGATAGAGGAAGTTACAGATATTTCACTATTCTGCGACCCTGCAGTAGACAACAATATTGCTGTAAAAATTAATAACTCAGAATTGGGTATTCAATACGATTTAATGGTTGATGGAGTGAAAAAAGAATCACTTACATCAACCACTGCAGGAGAAGAGTTGAAATTCACTGCATTAAACGATGAGGAAGCACATATTCAAGTAATTGCAATTGACCCAACAGCTATAAGAAGTTGTTATCGTCAAATGTCTAAAGAATTCAATATTAAAAAACTTCGTGCATTTATCAAAGAAAAGAAAGACATTTCTTGTAACGGAGAAGTAGATGGTTTGTTTAAAGGAGGGGCAGAAGGAGGTGTAGAACCATATAGTTATAAAATTATAAGTTCAACCGCTGGTGTAAATGTTGATATATCAGACAGTCAAGACTCAAGATTGCCTAAATCAAGTTATGAATATGTAGTTACAGATGATTTAGGTTGTTTCCGTACTGTAACATTTGAAATCAAAGAACCTACTCTGTTAGATGCAGAAATCAACCAAACTGATGTTGCTTGTTTTGAAGCTTCAACAGCATCTGTAGCAGCTATAATAAAAGGTAATTCAGGTACTGCTCCATATTCATATAGTTGGATGAATTTAGGTACAGGTACTGTCGTTTCAACCGAAGCAACAATGAATGATATACCTGCAGGCACCTATGAAGTCACTATTAAAGATGCAAATGGCTGCCCAAAGATATTAAATACAACTATTTCTGCTCCAAAAGAGCCACTTACAGTAAAATTAAAATCAAAAGTTGATGTTTCTATTCATGGTCAAAGTACAGGTGCTATTGATATAGAAGTAGAAGGTGGTACTACAGACCCTGTTACTAATGAGTACAAAGAGTATCTATGGGTTGGTAATGGTGTTAATAATACCAATAAAAATCTTCAAGATTTGAGTAATATTGTAGCAGGAGATTATACAGTTTGGGTTACAGACTTTAATGATTGTAAAAAATCACTTACAGTTAAAATAGAAGAACCTACTACCTTTAAAGCAGAAGAAACTATTAGCAATGTAAGTTGTAGTGGTTTACAAGATGGTTCGATTTATATAAATGTGTTAGGAGGTACCGAACCATATGCTTCATATAAGTGGACAGACACAAACAATAATGTGGTAGGAACCGATAAAGATTTGACAAATCAGCCAGCAGGTTCATATCACTTAGAAATAAAAGATAAAGTAGGCGATACTTACGAAAATACCTATACTATTACAGAACCATTGCCATTAGATGTAAAAACTTCTATTCAATCAAGAAATCTAGAACTAAAATGTAATGGTGACAAAAATGCAATAATAGAAATAGAAGTCTTTGGAGGAACAAAAAATTATACTGTAGATTGGGTAGGTTTAGATGCTTCACATCTTGAAAACGATTTTAGAGCAACAGGATTAAAAGCTGGTACATACAATATAGATATTAAAGATGCCAATGGATGTACTATCTCACATACAGAAGTTGTTAAAGAACCTGCCAATAAGTTTACACTATTAAATGAAACAGTAGAACAAAATATATGTCATGGAGCTTCTGTAGGAAAAATAGATATTAATTTAACAGGTGGTACTGTAGACCCTACTACAGGTATGTATCACTATTCATGGACTGGTGAAGGCGTAGATCCTAGTGCAGAAGACCAACAAAACCTAAAAGCTGGTGAAGAATATTATGTTAAAGCTACTGATGCAAATGGTTGTACTTGGGAAAAAACATACTTAATGACAAACCCAGATGAGTTAACTATAGCATTAACAACAAAAGACCTAACATGTAATATTGCTACCGATGGCTTCAGTGCAGATGGACTTGTAGAAGCCGTAGTTACCGGAGGTGTTACACCTTATACATACGAATGGACAAAATCTTCTACTTTAATACCTACAGTAGTTAATCAAATTACAGATTTGGAAGAAGGAGATTATGAAGTAAAAGTAACAGATGCATTAGGATGCTCAATTACTGCTCAAACTCATGTATCACAACCAGAACTTCTTACTGCAACTGTCCGTGCAAAAGATATTTCTTGTAGTGATGCAAATGATGGTTGGTTAGAAGTGGTGCCAACAGGTGGAACAAAAGATTATACATACGCTTGGTATAAATTGCCAAATACAAGTGCACCAGAATCTACAAATTCAAAAATAGAAAATCTGTCTGATGATGTATATAGCATTAAGGTATTAGATGCAAATGGTTGTCCTTGGACTACTCCTAATTTGTATAATAGTTATAGACCTTCACCTATTGAAATAAAACCTACAGTACAAGATGTTACTATTTATGGAGAAGCAACTGGTAAAATATCTCTTGCTATTTTAGGTGGAACAATTGATGCAAGTGGATATAAGATAGAATGGTTTAGAGGACCTAGCATTGTAACAGACCCTACAGACCCTGGCTATAATGCAAATAAAGAAGTGTTGGAAAATATTCTTTCTGGCGACTATTATGTAGTAGTAACAGATGTAAATGGTTGTGCAAGTGATGCTAATATTCATGTATCTCAGCCAGAAGTAATCAGTGTAGATGTAGAAATTGTCAATTTAACTTGCAATAAATCAAATGATGGTAGTATAACCATAAAAACTATAGAAGGTGGAGATGGTGCTTATTCATATAGTTGGGTAGGTTTAGATAAAGGATTTACTTCTGCTTCAAAAGATATTTCACTATTAGAAGCAGATACCTATAAACTTACAGTTACAGATTATGCAGGAGCTACATTTACAAAAGAATACATAGTCACCGAACCTGAAGAAATTAGCATAACAACCAATACTGGAAAATCAAAACTTGCAGTAGATTGCCATGGTAATAGTAATGGTAAAATTACAGTAGACATTGCAGGTGGTACTACTCCTTATACATACAAATGGATTGGAGTCACTGCAAATGATGTAAATACAGTAGACAATTTACCAGCTGGTGGTTACGCTATATCTTTAGAAGATGCAAATGGATGTAAGCATAACTCATATACAGAAACCATCTCTGGTCCGACTGCCCCATTGGCAATTACATCAATTGTAATAGAAAATAAATGTGATGGAGATGCTCAAGGTGTGGTAGAGATTAATGTTTCAGGTGGTACACCAGACCCAGTAACAGGTGAATATCGCTATTTATGGACTGGTGCAGGTATAGATCCATTAGAGATTAATAACCAAAATCAATACAAATTGCACGATGGTATAGCATACAAAGTCACAGTAATGGATGCTTTAGACTGTACTATAGATGAAGTATTCACTATGGCGCAAAGAGATAAGATTTTGGTAGAAACTACAGTGAAAAATGTAGATTGTAACGGTCAAATCTCAGGTGAACTTCATGCTGTAGTTTCTGGAGGTACAGGTGTCTTATCTCCAAAATGGGAAAAAACAGATGGTAGTTTCTCTGATACCAATTTAGATGTATTTAATCGTCCTGCAGGAGAATATACCTTTACTGTTACAGATGATGCAGGTTGTGTAATTTCAGTAGAAAAAGAAATCACTCAACCAGATGTATTAACTGCCAATCTAACAGGAAGCACTGCCCTATGTGGAGGTGTAGATGACGGTCAGTTATATGTAGAAGTAACAGGTGGTACAGAACCATACGAATATAAATGGTATAAAGATTATGACCATTCTACCACAATAGGAGCTGGCGCAGAATTAACCAATTTAGGCGCAGGTGACTATGAAGTATTTGTAGTAGATAGAAACAAATGTGAGGCAGATAGTAAAACTACTATATTTAGTTCGGCACCTATGGTTATTAATGTAGATTATAAAAAAGATGTAAGTATTTACGGTGGAAATGATGGTGAAATAAAAATCTCAGTCACAGGTGGAACTACTCCAATAGGAGTTTTATGGTCTGGTCCAAGTATAGATCCAAATAATCCTGCTACAACTGAAGAAATCAAAAATTTAGCATCAGGTTATTATACAGTTGTAGTGGAAGATGCGGTCGGTTGTATAAAATCACAAGTTATACATGTTACTCAACCAGAAGATATCACCGTAATACCTACTATTAAAGATATATATTGTTACGGACAAGAAGGTGTTATTACTTTATCAGTATCAGGAGGTAATGGTCCATATATCTACGAATGGACATATCCAAATGGAACAACCACTGGTGGAGTAGGTCCAGATTATAGTGAAATTAAAAATTTAGAAGCAGGTACATATAAAGTTACTATTACAGACCAATCAAATTATAAAGTAGAGCGTCAATATGATATTTCTCTAAAATCAGAACTTAAATGGACTTTACATACTAGTAAAACAGTATTAGATTGTTACAATGAAAATAAAGGAAATATCCAATTAGAAGTCAGTGGAGGTACCACTCCATATACTATCAAATGGGATGGTCCAGATGGCTATAGCAAAGAAGCTGTGTATAGTATAGGAGATTTGGGAGTAGGTACATATACTGCAATTATTACAGACGCAAATGGATGTAAGCCAGCAGTTACATTTAGTCAAGAAATCACCCAACCAGAAGAGATTATTATAAAATCAACACTAACAAATAATATCTGTTCAAATGATAATGAAGGTAAAATAGAACTTGATATTACTGGTGGTGTGCAACCATACACATTTGCATGGTCTGGTTTCGATGTTGTGAGAGATGCACAAAATCAAGAAAATCTACCACAAGGTACCTATGTTTTAAACTTTACAGATGCTAATGGTTGTGCAAAAAGAGAAGAATATAAAATTCAATCAAACAACGAAATTTCAGCATCAATTACAGGTCCTTCAAATATCTGTAGTGCAGAAGAATTCAATATTCAAATAAATGTAAATGGACTTGCTCCTTGGACTATTAATTATACAGATGGAACACAAATTTATCCAGAAATCACAAGTCAAAATACCAATGTTTATCCTCATACATTGCTTACAGATGCAGAGTTTAAACTAGTAAGTGTGGTAGACGGCAATGGTTGCGAAGCTAAATTAGGTGAGAGTCTGTTGGTCGATGTTCACGAGATTCCACAAATAACAATTGTTTCAGCACAAGAAGATTGTTGTTTAGGAGAGCCTGCATTAATGGATATTATCTTTGCAGGTAAAGGTCCTTGGAAAATAAGATATACAGATGGAATCAAAGATTATGTAGATGGTCCATTTACATCTACAAGAGATTATTTGAAGATTATTCCAGAGCAAATAGGTAAAAAAACATATACTATTATATCTGTAGAAAATGACAATTGTGTAGTTCCTGTAGATTACTCTGTTGATATTACAACCTACACTGATCCTAAATTGGAAGTAGATGTTGCTGCTTCTATCTGTCAGCCAAATCCGTTAAATGTAAATTTAAAAGCTACAGGCGAGGCTCCTTGGCACTTGGTTTATTACTTAAATGGCTTAAAGTATGAATATGATATGACACAACCAAACGAGGTTATTCCAATCTATCCAGATAAGCCAGAAAACATATTTGTATTTGAAAGCATTAAATCAGGTAAACGTTGTGTAACCAAATTAGATAAACAAATTAAGTCTCAAATGGGACTTCTACCATTGGATGCTAAAGTAATTTTAGGACCAAATATGGTTTGTAGAAATTCTAATGCAACATTCTCAACCTCTCCAATTGAATATGCAACAAGTTATAAATGGTCTCTTCCACAAGGATTCTCTATAGTAAGTGGATTAAATTCAGAATCTATAGAGGTGAAAGTAGCAAATGATGCTGTTGATGGAGAAATCAAAGTTTGGGGTGTTAATGATTGTGGAGAAGGTGTTTATACTACAATCAATGTAGTAGTAGACAAACCAATGCCAGTAGGAGGTACAATTTCTATACCTCCATACGTTTGTGACGATGAAACTATCTTCCCACTAGAAGTAACAGAAGTTGAAAATGCAACAAACTACGAATGGGTAATGCCTACTGGTTACAACATTTTATCAGGACAAGGTTCTAGAAGTGTTATGGTACAAATTGATAAATATGCATTAACCAATACGGTATCTGTAATACCAAGAAATCTATGTGCAAAATCAGAACCTATCACAGCAACCATAGTTATTCGTTCTCTTCCATTAGCAGAAGCAGGTAAAGACTTTTATACAAAATGTTCTAATGAAGCAATTATGGGAGCTATCGACAATAGAAATGCAGTGTCAACAGAATGGAAAATTGTTTCAGGAAACGCTGAGTTTGCAGACTCTTCTGTTCCAAACTCTTCTGTAGCTCAACTAATGTATGGTGAAAATGTCCTTTCATGGACAGTTAACGACGGCTATTGCGTAGGCTATGACTATGTGAAAGTAACTAACCAAAATCCAGGTATTACCCAACCTGAATTTAGTGAAACAACTATTTGCGAAGACCATATGACACTTCGTGCTGCTCAACCAGAATTTGGTATGGGACGTTGGACACTAATTCAGGGAGATGGTGTAATTGAAGATCCTAATAGCAACGAAACACTTATTACAGGTTTGAGTAACAAAGGTACAAATATTATTCGTTGGGAAGTTTACTCTCCACAATGTAGCAATTCTATAAATGTAGAAGTAGTTTCTCACGATTTGAACAAACTAGTAGATGCAGGTTCAGATGGAGTCTCTACCACAGGTACATTCCGACTATCTGCTAGAGTTGTAAATGATTCAGATGTTACAGGTACCTGGACAGTAGAAGCTGGTGCTGGAACAATTGAAGACCCACACAATCCAAACACAGTAGTAACAGGTCTAGCAGCAGGTATCAACACTATCAGATGGACTCTAACAGGTTACGATTGTGTAGCGTACGATGAAATTAAAGTACGCTTGGTAGACGAACCAATTGCATCATTCAATATGGAAACTACCGAAGGTTGTGTGCCACTTACAGTACAATTTACCAATACCACTATCGGTAATGCAGAATACAAATGGGAATTTGGCGATGGTAGTTCGTCAGACCTACGCAGCCCAATTCATATTTATGAAAACCCTGGCACATATACAGCAAAACTTACTGCAACTGCCAATGGTAGAGTAGATACATATACTGGAGTAATTACTGTTCTTCCTTCGCCAGAAGCAGCATTCAGCGTGGCAGAAAGACAACTTTACGTGCCAAATGCAGAAGCTCACTTCTATACCGAAACAGAAGGTGGAGTAGTTCACCAATGGCAATTTGGCGACGGTGGCTCATCAGATAAACCAAACCCAGTATATACATACTTAGAAGACGGCTTATACGATGTCACCTATATAGTAAGCGACATCAACCTATGTTCAGACACACTAGTTATGGAAGACTACATTAAAGTAGGCAAAGATTCATATCTAGTCTTCCCAACAGCCTTTACTCCAAATGTAGAACGTAGCAACGGAGGCTTATACAGCGAAGGTGAAAGACGTTTAGATGTATTCTATCCTATAGGTAGAAATGTAGATACCTATAAATTAGAAATCTATAGCAGTTGGGGAAATAAAGTCTTTGAATCAAACGACCAAAACATCGGTTGGGACGGATACTATATGGGCAAATGTGCTGCACAAGGTATCTACCTATATAAGGCAGAAGGTAGATTTAAAGACGGAAACTCATTCCAATATTCTGGTAATTTAATGTTGATAAGATAATGAAGACAATGTTAAAGAGAATTATATCACTACTTAGTGTATTATTATTGGCACAAGGTGCCATGTCACAAGACTTCTTGTTGTCGCAACCATGGGCTACGGCATCTATGGTTGCACCTTCATTTGCAGGTTTCAACCTAGGAGGTAAAGTATTTGCTACCTATAGAAATATGTATTCGTCGCTTAAAGGTGGTCATATTGCAATAGCAGGTTACGATCAATACTTCCATCCTATACGTTCGTCATTTGCAGCAAACATAGCCTACACAAACTATGCCTCAAACATATTGTCACAAACAGAATTTAATATTCAGTACAACTATGCTGTGCAAATGACAAATGATTGGTATTTCCGTCCAGGTCTACAATTAGGTTTGTTCTACAGAACTATAAATGTGGATAATATGATTTTTGCAGACCAAATAGCGCCAGATGGTAGTTTCTTGCCAAACACATCATTCAATCCAGTAAATTCATCAGTAGTACGTTTCGATGCTGGGGTCTCAGTGCTTTTCTATAACCAATATTTCTTTGGTGGTGTGCATGCCGACAACTTGCTTGGCAACAAAATCTCATTTATGGACCAAGCGGAAACCACAAACCCACTTAAACTTAGTGTATTTGCTGCAGGTATGATTCCAATCTCTAAAGGCCTAGGAAAATATGATGCCAAAGACGACGTTACTATTGCTGCCCTTTATCAATGGCAAGGTCAATACCATCAAATCGACCTAGATATTATGTATCACAGACGCTACTTTATGGCAGGGGTAGGCTATCGTGGTGTGCCATTTTATACGCCAGAAGGTCTACAAAACCAAGATGCTGTTAAAATTATGATTGGTGGTTCTGTCGCAGGAATTAGTCTATCATATAGCTATGACATAAATGTATCTTCCCTTGTAGACGTTTCAGGAGGATCACACGAAGTAGTACTAACATATCGCTTTATGGAGAAAGCGCCAAATGATAGGTCGTTCTTCTGTTATTAAAATATTACGATAGTATTACAAAAATAAATTGCACAAATCTTTTTGGTTTGTGCAATTTTTTGTATATTAATACTTTAATTAATATCGATTAAATTTAACAATTACAAGTATTAATTTTTTTTGTATATATTTCTTTAATTTAATAAAAAAAATTAACTTTGCAATATATTTATTTAACAAACATTTAATAAAAATTTGAGAACATGAAAAAATTAGTACTTTTATCATTATTTATGGTAGCTATGGCTACTGCAGCTTTCGCTCAACCACGTGCTATTGGTGGTCGTATTGGTTATGGTTTTGAAGTATCATATCAACACGCTTTAGGTGAAAAGAATATGGTTGAAGTTGAGTTAGGTTTACCTGGTTTCCGCGGTTTATCTGCAGCTGCTACTTACGATTGGATCAACCCTGGTGATTTAATGATTCCATGGGAACACAAAGGTTTATGGAACTGGTATGCTGGTGTAGGTGCTTCTGTAGGTTTTGAAGGTTTCCATGAAATTTGGGGCTTCGGTGGTGTAGCTGGTCGTATTGGTGTTGAATACCAATTCTGGTTCCCACTACAACTTTCTGTAGACTATCGTCCTACTATCGGTGTATGGGGTGCATACGGAAGTGCAGGCTTCTATACTAATGGTCTATGGGCAGGTGCTATCGCGCTTTCAGCACGTTACGTATTCTAAAAATCAGCCCTATTCTTAAGAATATAATCGGAGCCGCTCTTCGCTAGAGATGGCTCCGATTTTTTATGCTTTTTTCATATTGTTTTTTAATTTTTATTTACTTATCTTTGTATTTTACAATAAGTCTATTGTGTTGTAATAGGCAAATGAGTTAACCGATTGAAAGTGAAAAAAATAGTTTTAATTTCAGCTAATAGATTTTGTGAACCATATCCGGTTTACCCTATTGGTTTGTCTTATTTGAAAACATATTTAAAAGCAAATTTATCAGAA
>JAEIGA010001506.1_pt1 | contig 36424 bp, 28 predicted proteins | sample 9270691 | NCBI WGS metagenome assembly JAEIGA01 (sample SAMN17057246, study PRJNA624740) | gut metagenome | biome: biome; isolation source: fecal sample | host: Bos grunniens | place: China: Xizang | collected 2019
ATCGGCAAGAAGAACCTTGCAGAGATCGCTATGTCCTACGGCTACGTTTACGTTGCACAGATCGCTATGGGCGCTGATATGAACCAGACTCTCAAGGCTCTTGCTGAGGCTGAGGCTTATCCCGGACCTTCTATCGTTATCGGCTACGCTCCCTGTGAGATGCACTCCATCAAGGGCGGTATGGCTAACTGCCAGGCAGAGATGAAGAAGGCTGTTGACGCAGGCTACTGGCAGATGTTCCGCTTCAATCCCGCGCTCAAGGCAGAGGGCAAGAACCCCTTCACCCTTGACTCCAAGGAGCCCACAGGTTCCTATCAGGAATTCATCGCAGGCGAGGCAAGATATACAAGACTTGCTCAGGCGTTCCCTGAAAGAGCTAAAGAACTCTTTGAAAAGGCTGAAGCTACTGCAAAGGCTAAGTATGAGAGACTCAAGAAGCTCGTTGAATTTTACAACGTTTAATCGGTAATTTTTGGTGAGAACGACGGCTTGCGCGCACGCCTCCGTCTATCGCCGAATTAAGCGGCTTGCAGTATTCATATACAGCGGCGCACTTAATTACGGCGATTCTCCCACAAAAATTCCTCGATTAATGCTCTATAATACAAAATAATAACAAAAAACCAAGCTCGGCTGACAATTTCAGTCGGGTTTGGTTTTTTGTATTGAGTGGGCGAAGATAACGGAAGGAAGATTTTTTGATTTTAATTTTTGTATTATTTAATTTTCTTCGGTTGGGTTATCTGCGAGGTTGATTATTTGCTTTTTAAGTTTTTTTGCATACTTCAAGGCGGTGTACGCGCTGCCTTCCTCTCGTTCTATGTAAAAAATAAGGAGATTTTCCATCTCAACCATCCAACGGTTGCGTTTTGTAATGGCGCCCTTTGGGTGGGATTTTTCAACACGACCCGGGATTATAATACTGTCATAATAGTCCGCGTAGTAGTCCATGTTTTTTCACGGTACGGCAAAACGCAGATAAATTCATTGTTTGATTTTCCCATTGCTTTCTGTACGCGCTTCACCACGGTAGCCGCATTAACATCCTCGGAAAGAGATAGAATTTATAGCGTTGTAAACACAATGATTAAGTTTGAGAAAAACAGATAAAAGAAAAGTAAGCTACCGAAATTTTTGGCAGCTTGCTTTTTATATATAAATAATGTAGATACGATGTCTTTGTTGATGGTGGGAAATATAATATGCGCGAGGGCTCTTTGGTTTTTCAAAAGGCAGGTTTAAGGTTTAAAGGAATTTTTCGATGCGGTCGATGATCATTCCGTAGGCTACGGGGTTTTTGCCGCCCTCGGGGACAATAACGTCTGCAAGACGTTTGGTGGGCTCGACGAAGGCGTCGTGCATCGGTTTTACCGTGTCAAGATACTGCTTGATGACCGAGTCAAGCGAGCGGCCGCGCTTTCTTGTGTCACGGCGGATACGTCTGATGATTCTGACGTCTGCATCGGTGTCAACGTAAATTTTCATATCCAGAAGAGATACAACCTCGGGGTTTTCGAGAATGAGGATTCCCTCTATGAGAATTACCGGGCGGCTCTCGACTCTGCGCGTTTTGTGAGAGCGGTTGTGAATCGTGTAATCATATATGGGGCACTCAACCGCCTTGCCCTCCTTGAGCGCTTTGAGGTGCGATACAAGCAGCTCTGTCTCAAAGGCTGAGGGGTGGTCGTAGTTAATAAGCGAACGTTCAGCGAGCGGAATATCGTCGTGAGCCTTATAGTAATCGTCGTGTCGTAGAGAGGCTATTCTGTCGCCGAAATGCGTGGCGATATTCCTCGCGAGAGTTGTCTTGCCGCTTCCGGAGCCGCCGGCTATGCCTATGATTATAACATTGTTCATAATGCACCTCTATGAATGTGTTTGATAAAATTAAAAATCAAAAGCGGTGATTTTTTAAAATTATTTTTTGCGATGTTGTGGTTAAATGCGTAGATTTGTAAATCAAAGCTTGCAAAAATCGGCATAAAAGGTCTTTTTGCGTAAAATCACTTGCGCGTAAGTTGCCAAAAGGCGATAGCGCCTGCCGCGCCGACGTTCAATGAGTCGACACCGTTTGACATAGGAATTTTCACGGTGTATTCGCTCTTTTCTATGGTTGCCTTTTTGAGTCCTGTACCCTCTGTTCCGAGTATTATTGCGAGCCGCTCTTCACTAAGGAGCGATTTATCCTCTATACTTACCGAGTTGTCGGAGAGCGCCATTGCCGCGCACTTAAAGCCGAGCTCGCGAAGCATATCCGTGCCATGCTCCTCCCATTCCTTTGCGGTTTTGCCAATTCTGGCGAAAGGGACGGAAAAGACCGTTCCCATGCTGACTCTTACCGCCCTGCGGCAGAGTGGGTCACAGCAGGTAGGCGTTATCAGAACGGCATCTATGCCGAGGGCTGCCGCTGAGCGAAAGAGAGCGCCGATATTCGTAGAATCGGTGATTTCCTCGAGTACGGCAACGCGGCGCTTGCCATGTGAGATTTGCTCGGGGGTTTTCTCGGCGGGGCGTCGCATAGCGCACAAAGCCCCGCGCGTAAGCTCAAAGCCCGTGAGGCGCGAGAGGACGGAGCGCTCCGCAACATAGACGGGCAGGTCGCGCTCAGGATATTTTTCCGAGCATTTTTCTATAATTTTTTCAACGCTGCCCCGGAGCAGGCGCTCGTCGGTAAGCAGCGCGAGAGGCTCTATGCCCGAGTCTAGCGCTACCTCGATGACCGTGGGACTTTCGGCTATGAAAACGCCGCGGTCTGCCTCAAGCTTGTTTCGGAGCTGTGCGCCTGTAAGCCTCACGAAAACGTCAAGCTCGGGTGATGAGAAATTGTCTATTTTGGTTATCTTTATCAAAACGGATACCGCCCGGATAGTCTTAAATTAAGGTTTTTGTAAACTGTAGTTGTCTTATTACTTGGATTTTTGTATTTTTATATTATGTTTTGCACTTTACAGCGTTGAGTCTTTTTCGCCACTTATATTTTGCGGTAATAAGTTTTTGTGACTTTTATTTAATCAGCCCGTACTCCTTGGCGAGCGCCTTGAATGCGGGAAGAGCGCCCTCAACTCTCTCTTTATCGGTGCAATACGCAATTCTCACGTAGCCCTCAGTGCCAAAATCGTCACAGGGAACGACGAGAAGCTCGTGAGCCTTTGCTCGCTCGAAAAATGCGTAGGCATCCGGCTCGGGTGACTTAACGAACAGATAGAACGCGCCGTCAGGCTTTACGCAATTATAGCCGTAGGCGGTAAGGTTTTCGTAGAGAATATCCCTGTTTTCCTTATATACGTTTACGTCAGAGGTGCAGTCGATGCAGCGCGATATAACCTTTTGGAAAAGGCTCGGTGCGCAAACGTAGCCGAGAGAGCGGCCCGCTCCGCAAACCGAGAGGTATATATTCTCAGCCTCACACATTCTCGGAGATACCGCGATATAGCCTATTCGCTCGCCTGGAAGCGAGAGAGATTTTGAGTAGGAATAGCAAACGATTGTGTTGTCGTAGTAGTTCATAAGATAGGGAACCGTAACACCCGAATAAACGAGCTCGCGATAGGGCTCGTCGGCTATTAAGTATATGGGTCTGCCGTATTCCAGGGACTTTTTGTTAAGAAGGTCGCAGAGCGCCTTTACCGTCTTCTCGGAATATACCACGCCGCTTGGGTTGTTTGGCGAGTTTACGATTACCGCCTTCGTTTTTCCGGTAATTCTCGATTCCAAATCCCGAATATCTATCTCTAAGGTCTTTTCCTCGGGATGGGATATAACGAGCTTTGCGCCCGCGTTCTCGACAAATACTCTGTATTCGGTGAAAAACGGAGCGAAAACTATACATTCGTCCCCCGCGCCCTCTTCTACCACTGCCTTTAAGGAGATAGACAGAGACGCTGCCGCTCCACAGGTCATGTATATGAGATTTGGTGAAATATCCACGCCAAAGCTGCGCTTTATTTTATCCGCGACAGCCGCTCTTACGCCCGCGTCGCCCTGAGCTGAGGTGTAGCCGTGAAGCTCTACCGAGCTGCTTTCCGAAAGCAAATCCACAATAGCGCGGTTTACCTCGGGCGGTGCCGGAACGCTGGGGTTGCCAAGGCTGAAATCAAAAACCTTGTCAGCGCCTATTTCGGCGCTTCTTTTTTTACTGTATTCAAAAATTTCTCTGATAACCGAGCGGCGGCTGCCGAGCCCGAAAGTCTTTTTGTTATATCCCATTTTATTTACCACGGCTTCTACAAACCGAGAAGCTCCTTTGCGTTTTCATATAGAATTTTTCTCTCCGCTTCTTCGGGCAGAGAGTAGGATTTCAGTATTTCAATATCCTCCCTGATGCTGTTCCAGGGTGAATCTGTGGCAAAGAGGACCTTATCCTCTCCGTGCTTTTTTAGTATTTTTTTGAACACGTCCCCGTCGATACGCGGCAAAATGAGCGAGGTGTCAAAATAGACGTCGAGTCCCGCAAGCTCGGAATATACCTCGTCCCACATCTCGTTTGCGCCGTAGTGCGCAAGAACGAATTTGCTGTGCGGCACGCGCTCGATAAGCTCCTTTACAAGGGCGGGGGTGCATTTTGCGGGTTTATCCATATATGCCGCGTCGGGACCGGAGTGGGTAACCACGATAAGGCCGTGCTGCTTTGCGCACTCCATAATTTTTACATATCCCCCGTCGTTTATGAACGTGTCCTGATAATCGGGGTGGATTTTCACTCCGAGAAATCCGCTTTCCGCAAGAAAAGACATCTTTCCCTCAATGTCCTCGCATCTTGGGTGGATGCCGCCAAACGAGATTATGCGACGGCTCTTATCGGCGAACGCCAGGTTTATCTCTTTAGCATATCGGTTGACGCTGTCAAACTGCGCGGGATTTGTGAGAATAGGGAGCGATACCGAAATATCGGTGCCCGCCTCCTCCATTTTTGCTATAAGTCCTGCCACAGTGCCGTCGCTGAAGGCGGGAAGACCGCCGCGCTCAACGAGAAGCGATATGGTGCGCTCGGCAATTTTGTCGGGGAATACGTGGGTGTGAAAATCTATTATCATAAATTTCTCCGGATAAGGCGCCAAAAATTTGACAATCCTTGGCGCCGCTTAAATTAAAGCTTCTTTATGTCCTCGCAGGTGAGGGTTTCGATTTTTGCGCTTGTGATAATTTCGGAAAGCTTTTCCTTGTCTGACGCCTTCATAACGATGCAGGCATCGTCTGAGCGCACCGACAGACCGTACATATACTCGATATTGACGCCGCTGTTGTCCATAAGAGCAAGGAAATCCCTGAGGCTTCCTGCCTTGTGCGCTATCTTTATAATGCACACGTCCGAGAGAAGCGAGGAAAATCCTGCCTCGGAAAGCTTCTCCTTGCCAAGCTCCGAGTTGTCTACTATAAGACGCAGAAGTCCGAATTCGGTGGTATCAGCAAGGCTGAGAGAGAGAATGTTTACACCGTTTTTGCCGAGGACGCTCAGAACCTCAGCGAGTCTGCCGGACCGGTTTTCTATGAATACTGATAACTGCTTTGCAAACATTGTTATATCCTCCTATTAGTACAGCTTACGCTTGTCGATAACGTGTACAGCCTTGCCCTCGCTTCTGACGAGAGTTTTGGGCTCTACAATCTTGACCTTAGCACTTATGCCGAGAGCCTGCTGGATGACGTGCGCGATTTTCTTGGTAAGAGCCTCTATCGCTCTGATTTCATCGGTGTAGTACTTTTCAGCAACCTCAACCTGAACCTCGAGGGTGTCGAGATTGTTCACTCTGTCTACTATCATCATATAATGAGGAGTAACCTCCTTGACCTCAACGAGAGCCGCCTCTATCTGGCTCGGGAATACGTTGACGCCGCGGATGATAAGCATATCGTCGACTCTGCCCTTGAAGCGGGAGATGCGCGCCGACGTTCTGCCGCAGTCACACGTCGTGTGGTCGATGCTTGTCAGGTCCTTCGTTCTGTATCTGATAAGCGGAATGCCTTCCTTGGTCAAAGTGGTGAAGGCGAGCTCGCCTGTTACGCCGTCAGCGACCGGTGAGAGGGTAGCCGTGTCGAGAATTTCGGGGTAGAAGTGGTCCTCACATACGTGAAGTCCCTTGTGATACGCGCAGTCGCAGGCAACGCCGGGGCCCATAACCTCTGAGAGTCCGTATATGTCATACGCCTTGATGTTAAGTCGGCTTTCGATATCGCCGCGCATCTTTTCGGTCCAGGGCTCAGCGCCGCATATTGCGCTTTTAAGCTTAATCTTATCAGCAAGCCCCTCTGCCTCAAGAACCTCGGCTATATGAAGAAGATAGGAGGGGGTGCAGGCTATCGCCGTCGCGCCGAAATCCACCATCATCGTGGTGAGCTTTTTTGAGTTACCGGTGCTCATAGGTACTACTGTTGCTCCGATTTTCTCAGCGCCGCTGTGCGCGCCGAGACCGCCGGTGAAAAGACCGTATCCGTAGGCTATCTGGATAATATCGTTCTTTGAAACGCCCGCCATAGTTAAGCATCTTGCGACGCATTCAGCCCACACGTCGAGGTCGCGTCTTGTGTAGCCGACAACCGTTGCCTTGCCCGTGGTGCCGCTTGACGCGTGGATTCTCACTATCTGAGAGTTAGGCACCGCGAAGAGTCCGAAGGGATAATTATCCCTGAGGTCATCCTTTGTGGTAAAGGGCAGTTTTGTTATGTCCTCGATTGATTTAATATCGCCGGGCATAAGACCTGCCGACTGCATCTTTTTGCGGTAGAAATCCACGTTGTGGTAAACGTAGTCTACGAGCTTTACGAGTCTCGCGCTTTGCAGGTTGTGCATCTCGTCACGCGACATACACTCCTTGGTTTCGTTCCAAATCATATGATTATCCTCTTTTGCTTTATTTTATTTATATTTTTGAGTTTGATGCGTACAAGCTTAAATTTTTGTGAAAGGGCGGGGGCGTGTAGGGATTTTTGGTGTGAAACGCCTTTTCCCTCTTTTGGATGGAATCGGTCGTCTTTTCGTGCCGCAAAGCTAGGCTTGAGTTTATATAAGACGCTCAGCCTACGCGCGCGCTGCCTCATATCCTCTAATAAAAGCGCGGTGGTTAATGTCTATAGTCTTTGACGGTACGGTTTTTCCGATAACCGAGAGCCACACCTCGAGAGGGAAGCCTATTTTCTCTGCTGCCGCTCCAAGCACCACGGAGTTCAGAACCTTTGAGTTTCCGAGCTCAAGCGCCGCTCCGAGTCCGTCGATAACCAGCACCTCGTGGCGCTCACGCAGGCTCTCTATAATGCCCTCGGGGTACTGCATAGCGCCCGTGACCACGGTCATGGGGTCGATTCTGTGATCGTTTACTACTATTACGCCGCCTTTTTTCAGAAAGTGGGCGTAGCGCAGGGCTTCAAGACGCTCAAACGCTATGATAACGTCTGCCTCGCCCTCCTCGACTACGGGCTCATACACCTTATCTCCGAATCTCACAAAGGTAACAACGCTTCCTCCGCGCTGTGCCATGCCGTGAACCTCGGAAATTTTAACGTCGCAGCCGCTCTCGAGCGCCGCGCGTCCTATAATTCTGCTCGTGAGCAGAGTACCCTGTCCGCCCACGCCTACTATCATAATATTTTTGACCATATTATCTCTCTTTCGCCTCTATTGCTCCGAATTTGCAAAGTCCCGCGCAAAGACCGCAGCCGTTGCACATCGTAGCGTCAATTCTGACGGTTCCGTCCTCATTTTTTGTGATAGCGGGGCATCCGATTTTCATACACGCCCCACACCTTTTGCACTTTTCTGCCTGAACCTTGCAGACATTCGGGAATTTAAGTCCCTTGATAAGCGCGCAGGGTGCTTTTGCTATAATAACGGTGAGGATATCGTCATCCTTTGCTTGCTTTATAGCGCACTCAAGGCCCGCGGTATCAAAGGAGCTGATTTCGAGAACGCGCGGAACGCCTATGGAGAGGCACAGCTCACGAAGGTTTATGGCGTATGTGTCCTCGCCCTTCAGTGTCTTACCTGTTGCGGCGTGCTCCTGGTGTCCTGTCATGCCTGTGGTACGGTTGTCTAGAATAATAACCGTGGCACTTGATTTGTTGTAAACCATATTTATAAGAGAGTTGACGCCTGTATGTAGGAAGGTAGAGTCACCGATAACGGCTACCCAGTTTTTAATATACTCTTTTCCGCGCGCCTTTTCCATACCGTGAAGAGTGGATATGCTCGCGCCCATGCATATACAGGTGTCTATAACGCTGAGGGGCGCGACAGCTCCGAGAGTGTAGCAGCCTATATCGCCCGATGCGTGGATTTTGAGCCTTGATAAAACCGAGAAAACGGCGCGGTGAGGACAGCCGGGGCAGAGAATCGGGGGACGGGGCGGGGTGCTTGCCTTATCAAATTCAGATCCACCCGCAAGACCGAGCGCTCGTCTGAGAAGATTTGCGCTGTATTCGCCCTGCCTTGTAAAGGCTTCCTTACCTATAACATTAAAGCCGAATGCGCGAACCTGCTCCTCAATCAGAGGCTCAAGCTCCTCAAATACGTAGACGGTTTCAATCTCTTTTACAAATTTTTCGATAAGAGCGCGTGAGAGGGGGTTGGTCATACCGAGCTTCAGAACGCTCGCCTCGGGGCAAACCTCCTTGACGTACTGGTAGGCTATGCCGGCGGTTATAAAGCCGATTTTTTTATCTCCCCACTCTATTCTGTTTACCGGGAGGATTTCCGCGTCCTTTGATATAGCGTTATCTCTCGCCTCAACCGCGATGTGTCTGCCTATCGCCGAGGCGGGCATCATAACGTACTTTGATACCTGTCTGTCGTATGGCTTTACCTCACGCTCGACTCTCTCCGAAAGCTCAACTGCGCTCTGGGAATGAGAGAGCTTTGTAGTTGTGCGCAGGATTACGGGTGTATCGTATTTTTCGCTGAGCTCAAAGCCGAGCTTCACAAACTCCTTTGCCTCCGCGCTGTCCGAGGGCTCGAGAACGGGAACGTGAGCGGCTCTCGCTATCATTCTCGTGTCCTGCTCGTTCTGCGAGCTAGCCATACCGGGGTCGTCGGCAACGACGAAGAGCGCTCCTCCCCCGACGCCGGTATATGAAAAGGTATACAGCGGATCTGCCGCGACGTTGAGACCGACATGCTTCATGCAAGCCATACTGCGCACGCCTGAGATAGACGCGCCTATGGCAACCTCTGCCGCAACCTTCTCGTTGGGCGCCCATTCGGTATATACCTCTCCGTATTTTGAAAGATACTCACTGATTTCGGTGCTGGGAGTTCCGGGATATGCGCTTGATACCTTGACTCCAGCCTCGAAGGCTCCTCTTGCTATTGCTTCGTTTCCGAGCATTATTACCTTGTTTGACACTGGCTTCTCCTTTGTATACTTCCGCGTCTGAGCTTGCGCCCGTGCGCGCCGCGGAGTATAATAAAATAGAATTATTTAAAATATATTTTATAAATGAAATTATAGCACACTTTTCTCGCATTGTCAACAAAGCGCGCAAAATAAAGGAGATTGTAAAATGCGCGCAAAATAAAGGAGGTTGTAAAACGAGGGGAAAAGAACGGCGACCTGCGGTAGAGCAGGTCAGCCGAATGATGTTTGCCTGTGGCAAATGATGCGTGGCGTCGCCACATTTTATGGGCAAACATCACATCACTCGCGACCGACGGGCGAAACATCATTATGAGCGAAGCAAAGAACATCACTTTTGCGTAAGTAAAAACATCACTTCTTTACCACCCGACAATCAGTATACGGTATAGCACACTATACCTTGCAGGCAAGGAAGTGCGCGGAAAAGGGAAAATAAAGCCCGATAAAAGAGGGCTGAAAAGATAATAGGCTGATGCTCGATGAGCGAAAGTGTTTTCTGAAATCAAGGCAAAATTGAAAACTACACTTTGCATTTCCTGTGTTTTTGGGACTTAATCACTTCTAATGTAAGCTGTGTTTTTTTAAGGGCGCAATGCATCTTTTTGAAAAAACAAAAAATATTTTTCAAAAACTATTCAAAGTGGTAAACATTTATGATATAATGTTAGGTGTTGATGTAATTCCTGTTGCCGCATCTTCACCGTTTATGCGTTTGAATTTGCGATTAAATACGGAGGTCTTTATATTTAATCATAAAAGAGAGGAGCGTGATTTGGTGAGCAGCAAATCAAAAAAGCTAATACGCAACATTTTGATAACTGTAGCGTCGCTTGCTGCCTCGTTTGGAATAAGCGTTGTTCTCCAGAACGTTCTCGGAGTTACGGAGCACGTTATGACGGTTTTCGTTTTCGGTGTTTTTATCGTTTCGCTTTTTACAGGCGGATATTTCTTTGGAATATTTGCGGCGTTTATAAGCGTTTTTGCGGTAAATTTTGCGTTTACCTTCCCATTCTTTGCGTTTAATTTTACAATACCGGAAAACTTCATCTCGGCACTCTTTATGATAGTCATATCGGTTATGACGAGCGCCATGATGACGAAGCTTAAAATATGGCAGGAGCTTAAGGCTGAGGGCGAGCGCGAGAAAACGCGCGCCAATCTTCTTCGTGCGGTATCGCACGACCTGCGCACTCCTCTGACCACAATTTATGGCTCGAGCTCGGCTATGCTCGACAGCTATGAAACTCTCTCCGACGGGCAGAAGATAAAGATGCTCTGCGGTATTAAGGAGGACTCGGAGTGGCTTGTAAGAATGGTTGAAAATCTGCTCTCGGTAACCAGAATAGACGAGGGGAAAATAGAGATTATCAAAACCCCGACCGTGCTTGACGAGCTTGTAGATTCCGCGGTGCTGAAATTCAAGAAAAGATATCCTTCGGAAAACGTAGTTATAGATATTCCCGACGAAATGATTATAGTTAAGGCAGACCCTATGCTTATAGGACAGGTTATAATAAACATGCTGGAAAACGCGGTGCATCACGCGGAGGGAAGGGATGCGATATATTTTCGCGTTTTCGCTCTGGGCGACAAGGCTGTGTTTGAAATATCCGACGACGGATGCGGAATCGACGACGAGAAGCTTAAAACAATATTCACCGGCCGCTACAGTACGGACAACCCGCCCTCTGACGGCGCGAAGAGAAACGCGGGTATCGGGCTTTCCGTATGTCAGACGATAGTCAAGGCCCACGGCGCGAGGATTTACGCCGAGAACAAAAAGAGCGGCGGCGCGCTGTTCAGATTTGCGCTTGATAGGGAGGCGTGTGAAGAAAATGACGAATAACAAGTATAAAATCCTGCTCGTAGAGGATGACGAAAATATAAAAACCTTTATCTCGGCCCTTCTTGATGCCAACGGTTATCAGGTTATCACCGCGGGGAGATGCGCGGATGGGAAAATGATGTATTTTTCATATATTCCCGACCTCGTTATTCTGGACCTTGGACTGCCAGATGAGGACGGCAGCGCGCTCCTCTCTGCCATAAGGGGCAAGGAGCTGACACCGGTTATCGTTCTGTCCGCCCGTACGGAAGAACGCGAGAAGGTGAAAACTCTCGATATGGGTGCAAACGATTACATAACAAAGCCCTTTGGCTCGGAGGAGCTTCTCGCGAGGGTGCGCGCCTCGCTGCGCAACACCAGGTACAGCTCCGACGAGGGCAGGCTTCCCGGAGGAAAATTCTCGCTTGGCGAGCTGGTTATAGATTACGACGCAAGGCGCGTCTTTATCGCCGACAAGGAAATAAAGCTGACTCAGACGGAGTACAATATTCTTTCGTTTCTCTCGGAGCATTCGGGCAAGATGATGACCTACTCGGCTATAATCAAGGCGATCTGGCGGGAGTATCCCGACGAAAACAGTATAAAAAAGCTACAGGTAAATATGGCAAACATACGCAAAAAGTTCGGCGCAAAACCGGGTGAGGCAAACTATATCGCCAACGAGCTCGGAGTGGGTTACCGCATGAATGGTTAGCCAATGTCAACCTAAATCTGCTCTCTTAAAATAATTCTTACCTAAAGCGGCGAAAATTGATGATGTAATCCAAAAAGTTATATAATTAAAAGGAGAATACAACATGGTATACGCGATAATTCTTTTTGCTCTGACCTATGTTTTAATGCTGGTGTTCGGCAAATACCGTCCGTACATAGCGCTTGCTTCAGCGCTTATCTTCATCGTCAGCGGAATGCTTCCGCTTGACAAAATTTTTGAGTCGATAGACTTTAACGTTCTGCTCATGATAGCGGGAACTATGGGACTTGTTAAGCTGTTTATAGACAGTAAAATGCCGTCTCTTCTCGCGGACATCGTTATGTCAAAGGTTCCGAACGTGCAAATTGCCGCTGCGGCGCTTTCGCTTTTCGCGGGAATTATATCGGCTTTTGTAGACAACGTTGCTACGGTTCTTATGGTAGCGCCCGTCGCACTCGAAATATGCAAAAAGCTAAAGACAAATCCCGTTCCATTTATCATAGCGATAGCGGTTTCCTCAAACCTTCAGGGCGCGGCAACGCTCGTCGGAGATACGACGGCGATAATGCTCGGCTCTTATGCCGAAATGAGCTTCCTTGATTTCTTCTGGTATCAGGGCAAGCCCAGTATTTTCTTTGCGGTGGAGCTTGGAGCTGTTGCTTCCGCTATTATTCTTTTGTTCATCTTCCGCTCGGAAAAGGGAAAGATAGAAAAGATGACCGAGCGCACAGTGGTAACCGATTACGTGCCTACCGTGTTGCTTCTTCTCAGCATCGCGATGCTTATTTGCGCATCCTTCATCCCCGAAAAGCCTTACATAACCAACGGACTTATATGCATGGGACTGTTTGCTGTCGGACTCGTTTATTCCTGCGTCAAAAACAAGAGCGTCTGTGCCGCAAAGGATCCGATTATGGCTATCGACTTTGAGACCATAGGACTGCTTCTTGGACTGTTCCTTATGATAGGCGGTATTACGAATATGGGCGTTATAGATGCGGCAGCAGGACTTCTTGCAAGCCTTGGCGGCGGTAACGTTTTCGTTCTGTATACGGTTATTGTATGGGCGTCGGTTCTTATTTCGGCATTCATTGATAACATACCGTACGTTGCTACTATGCTTCCCGTTATAGCAGGACTTGCGTCAGCGCTTGGTACAGAGCCCACTCTTCTGTATTTCGGATTGCTCTCCGGAGCGACGCTTGGCGGCAACTGCACTCCTATCGGCGCATCGGCAAATATTACGGGTATAGGCATCCTCAGAAAGAACGGCTACACCGTTAAAAACAGCGATTTTTTCAAAATAGGAATACCCTTTACTCTTGCGGCTATTATCCCCGCGTATATATATTTATGGATTTTCTACGCATAATCCGTATCAAAAAAGAGACATAATACTCCGGTTGCGGACCCCGCTCTCATTGGACGTGGAGCGGGGTCTGTTTTTTAGAGTGTTCCCTTAAAGGCGGGGAAATTTAGTCCGGCGGAGAAAGACATCTCCGGAGTCTTGTCGCATAGCTGTGCTGTGGGGGATAAATCGGAGCATTAAAAAACGCAGAGTAATGGGCGTATACCGCGCTTATATAACTACGGAGGTTATGTAAATTAAAAAATCAATAATAAAAAACAAATAAACTAAGTATTTATAAAATCTTTAACAAATCTTTACCGCATATATGATATAATGTGCGAGGGTTATATGCCCTCAGAATAATCAATAAAGGAAATATAAAAATGGAAGAGCTTCTTTTACTGTTCGAGCCCTTTATCTCGCTTTTCAGCATCGAGGGCTTAAAGATGATTTTGATGTGGTGCATAGGCGCCGTACTTATTTATCTTGCCATTAAGAAGGAAATGGAGCCGACACTCCTTTTGCCTATCGGCTTTGGCGCGATTCTGATGAATTTCCCCGGTGTGGTCACCACACTTGAAAAATGTTTATCCTGCGGAGCGGAATATGTCGCGGGTGAAAAGTGCTGTGACGCTATGAGCGTTATCAAGTACGGCGGAATAGCAGAGCCGCTTCACGAGCTTTATAACGCGGGTATCGCAAACGAGCTCTTTCCTCTTCTCTTGTTTATAGGAATTGGCGCGATGATTGATTTCGGGCCGCTTCTTTCAAATCCAAAGCTTATGATTTTCGGCGCGGCGGCGCAGTTTGGTATATTCTTTACCCTTTGCACCGCTTCAATGTTTTTCCCGGATATCAAGGACGCGGCATCGATATCCATAATAGGCGCGGCTGACGGACCTACATCTATCGTTGTTGCTAATGCTCTCGGTTCAAATTACATAGGCGCGATTACCGTTGCCGCATATTCGTATATGGCTCTCGTGCCGATAATTCAGCCCCCTGTAATCAAGGCGCTTACCACCAAAAACGAGCGCCGTATCAGAATGGAATATTCGCAAAAGGTCGTTACCAAGAGAACAAAGATACTGTTCCCGATAGTGATTTCGATCGTAGCTTGTATTTTTGCTCCTTCGGCAGGATCGCTTATAGGATTTTTGATGTTCGGAAACCTTATACGCGAGTGCGGAGTGCTTGATTCTATCTCAGAAACGGCTCAGAAGGTGCTTGCAAACCTTATAACCATATTCCTCGGTATAACCATAGCGTTCAATATGCACGCGAGCCAGTTCTTGGCTCTTGAGACCCTCTTGATTATGGGGCTTGGTCTTGTAGCGTTTATATTTGATACAGCGGGCGGAGTTCTATTTGCAAAGCTCTATAATTTGATTATGAAGCTTCTTGGCAAGCCTCTTATCAACCCTATGATAGGAGCGGCGGGTATATCCGCATTCCCTATGTCCGGAAGAATCGTACATAAAATGGGACTTGAGGAGGATAATCAGAATTTCCTTCTTATGCATTCGATAGGTGTTAACGTTTCAGGACAGATAGCGTCGGTTATTGCGGGCGCGCTCGTTCTCGGTATTTTTGGTTAATTAAGGGTAAAGGAGAAAGATATGCAATTCAATCCTACAGCGTTTATAGAAAACCTTAAATATATGGGCATAGGAATGCTCGGCGTGTTTATGATTATAGGTATTATAGTTGCCGCGACCTATGCGATAGGATACTTTACCGCAGGAAATAAAGGCTGATATTGTAAGGTTTTATATACATTTTTCGCAAAAAACCGTTAAACCCGAAGCCCGGTGGCAGAGGAAACGGTTGTGTTATAGTTACGAAAGGAATGCGTTATGACTGTTTTTGACGCGCTTGCGCTCGTTGGCGGTCTGTGTCTGTTTTTGTTCGGTATGAACATTATGGGCGAGGGGCTTGAAAGGCGCGCTGGCAACGGCTTGAAATCCTTGCTCGGTAAGCTGACAGGGAGCAAGCTGAAGGGCTTTTTGACAGGACTTGGAGTTACTGCTGTTATACAGAGCTCCTCGGCAACCACGGTTATGGTCGTGGGATTTGTAAACTCGAAAATTATGACGCTGCGCCAGTCGATAGGCGTTATAATGGGCGCTAATATAGGAACGACGGTTACGGCGTGGATACTCAGCCTTGGCGGTATTTCGAGCGACAATATAGTTATTCAGCTTCTGAAGCCGACCTCGTTTACCCCCATACTCGCTCTCGTTGGAATTATATTGACAATGTTCTCGAAGTCCTCTAAAAAGAAGGACGTAGGAACTATTTTGCTCGGATTTGCGACATTGATGTTCGGAATGGACGCTATGTCGGGCGCCGTATCGGGGCTTGCCGACGTTCCCGCGTTCCAGAATCTGTTTCTGGCGTTTAAAAATCCGATACTCGGCGTTCTCGTGGGCGCGCTCGTTACGGCTGTAATTCAGTCCTCCTCTGCGTCGGTGGGTATTCTTCAGGCGCTTTCGGCTACAGGAGCGGTATCCTACGCGGCGGCAATACCAATCATCATGGGACAGAATATAGGAACCTGTATTACCGCAATGCTATCGTCGTTCGGTACTAACAAAAACGCAAAGCGCGCGGCTCTCGTTCATCTCTCCTTTAACGTTATAGGAACTGTTATATGGCTGTCTGTGTTCAGCATCGTTTCGGCTGTGTTTAATCCTTTGATTCTTTCGCAGTCTGCATCCTACCTCGGTATCGCGATATGCCATTCTGTGTTTAATATTCTTTGTACATCAATTCTTCTGCCGGCATCCTCGCTTCTTGAGAAGCTGGCGTATAAGCTTGTTCCCGAGGGAAGCGCTCCCGAGAAGGCAGTTGAGCTTGACGAGCGCTTGCTTAACACTCCGGCTATCGCGCTTGCGCAGTGCAAAAGGCTTGCGTCAAAGATGGCGTCGGGAGCTGTTGAGGGATTCCATTTAAGCATTGAGGCGATAAGCGCTTACACTGCCGAAAAGGCACAGCGCGTGCGCGACATAGAGGACGCGACGGATAAATACGAGGACGTGCTTGGCACGTATCTTGCAAAGCTGTCTAAGAATCAGGTTTCCGACGAGGATAGCGCCGAGATTTCAATGCTTCTGAAGGCTATTGGCGACCTCGAAAGAATATCCGACCACGCGGTTAACGTGATAGAATCCGTTGAGGAGCTCAGGGAAAAGGGAATAGAGCTTTCCGAATCCGCATCGGCAGAGCTGTCCGTGCTCTCGTCTGCCTCTGAGGAAATACTTACACTGACGGAGCGCGCCTTCAGCGAAAACAGCGTTTCGGTTGCGTATGAGGTAGAGCCTCTTGAGGAAATTATAGATAATCTCAAATCAAAGCTTCGCGACAGTCATATAGTAAGGCTTAAGGGCGGAGAGTGCACGGTTGAGGCAGGCTTTATCTGGGCGGATCTGCTTACCAACTTTGAGAGGGCGAGCGACCATTGCTCAAATATAGCTCTCGGAGTTATTGATATGCACCACAACAATATGAATGCGCACCAGGCGCTTCGCGATATTAAAGAGAGCGACGGAGATTTCGCGCAAAAGGTAAAATTCTACTCCGAAAAGTATTCTCTCTCGGATATAGCAAACGAAAGCGCTGTCAGATAAAACCGATAAAAAGCAAACTAAAGTGTTCAAAAAGCACAAAAAGCACACGGCAGTAAGCGTGATACTCCGAGCGGAGTATCTCGCAGTCAAATCCGTCTACGATAACCCCCAAAGCTTATGCTTCGCTTCGGGGGAACCCCTATTCGACGGGTGAAATCCACCTTTGGTGGATGAAATCGCATTCGCGATGAAATCCTGCTTCGCAGGGTAGCGAAGCGGCGACGTGGTATTGAATGACAGCCTAAACGGCTGTCAGACCCACGGCTTGACCGAGCCGCAGCGAGAAAAGCTCAGCTGGATTTGATTTCATCCAAGGCAACGCCTTGGATTTCATCTGAACAAAGTAAAGATTTCATCGTTGCTTTGCAACGATTTCATTCAATCTATAGAAAAAGAGATAACATTCCGGCTACAAACCGATTTGTTATCTCTTTCTGTCGTAATAAGGGTATGGGCTTAGCCCATACCCTTATTACAAACAGGAAGAGCAAACACGCAAGACGAAAAATCTTGAATGTCTGCTCTTTTTTCTGTTAGTGATGTTTTTGCTAACGCAAAAACGATGTTATGTTACGCATAATGATGTTTATCGCAAATGCTCGCAGTGATGTGATGTTTGCCCACTGTGCCGAAGGCACAACATCATTCACGCAGTGAATATCACTGCCGAAGGTAACATCACTTGCCCGTAAGGGCAAACATCGTTTAGCGTGATACTCCGCTCGGAGTATCACGCTTACTGCCGTGTGCTTTTTTTATAAAACGGAAATCCACTTGTTGAAAAACTCTTTTTATGAGAGACGGTTCAGAGTGGATTCCGTATGTTACCGGGATTATTTATGATAGAACTCGAAAATCATAGACAGACCGCCTGCGTGGAGAGTTATCGTGTCCGCTGTCATAAAGGGCATAACAATCGGAATGTAGGTTTCCTGGTCGTAGGGGTTGAGCTGATTTCCGCTTGTATCGTAGAGATCCATGCTCGACATATCCGCGCTGGGAACTACGAAGAGGAAATGCCTTTCGCCATCTGCGTCCTCAACGCTTATTGCAAATGCTCCGCCCTGGAAGAAGGGATTTTGCAGGATTGCGAGCCAATCCGCATCAAAGCCCTCGAGGGTGGGGTCGTACCATCTTACAGCGCCCTTGCCGTCGAAGAGAAGCTCGCCCTGTATCGTAGCGTCGCCCATAACCTCCTGAGGAGAGCTGCCTGCGGGCATAAGAACGCCCATAATGTTCATTTTGTCATCACTGTTAGAGAAGTTGCCAAGACCGTACTGCTCAAGACCCGCTCCGAGAGCCTTAATCTGAGCTATTACCTGAGTTGCGTTAACGACCTGGAACCAAAGCTCCTCACCGGTAAGGCTTGATTCTACAACGCTGTCATTAAACTCCACGACGGGATGGTGATATACGCCGCCCTCGGGTTTACTCTGTGCTATAATCACGGGACCGCCCGCACCGCTGATGTAGGAGTTGTTAACGTAGCAGGTTGCGTTGCTCCATACGAAAACAGCCGTCTGGTAGGAGTCGAAGCACTTGGAGTCGTTTATTACAATGTGACCGTCCCAGTCGGGAAGATATGAGGTAAAGAACGAGTTTTTGATAGTGTTGTTGAGGGTAAGCTCTGCGTGGGTTGAAACCTTGAAGAGAATAAGGCCGCCGGCTGATACGAGGTGACCGTTAATATCTGTCCAGTTATTTCTTGCCGCGTTGCCGATAAAGGCTGTGTTCTGTATAGTTATTACGGGAACGTCCGCGGGCTTATCGGTCCAATCCATATGAGTGGTCATACAGAATCTGAAGAGCTGCGCGTTCGAGAAATCGTCGCCGTAATCAAGGTCAAGGGACGCATCAAATACAGCGGGAGATGCTACGAGCGGGAAGCCCTTTATATCAATGGTAAAGAAGTTGCCCTCGATTGCGAAGTCACCCGCGCCAACTCTCTCGTATACGGTGACACCGTCTCTGAGATAATATGTTCCCGCGGGAACAACCTTTTCCTCTGTGCCGTTCTTGTATACGATGTCGCTCGCAGTTACGTTGAACATATAAGAGGGAACGTCGGACTTTGAAACGTGAATATCTCCGTGAAGAACTATGCCCTTAATGCTGTTTATAGTATCAAAATCGGGAAGACCGTTTTCGGTTCTGAAGTTGTCCCAATCCGACTTGTATTCGCCGGAGTTGTTGATAACCGCAAGCTCCTTTGCGCTATATACGTTGTACGCGTCGATAACCTTCGCGGTGAGGATTACGGGCTTTACATCGTCGTTTACATCATAGTACTCGTCTGAGGGGAGAACCGAAATTATAACCTTATCGAGTTCGGTGTGGAATTGATATACTCCATTGTATACGTCAACGGTTACGATATCGTTTTCGCCGTTATAATAAACGTAAGAGGTATTACCGACAGCGCGCTTGTTAAGCTTTATTTCGTCTTCGCCCTGATATATGGAAATTTCCACGTTTGAATAGAAGGAATATAGGAATTTTTCGTTGCCATTCTCGTCAATTACGGTAAAGTCAGGTATCATCTTAAAGGCGTTATCGTCACCGATAACGTAAAGCATATTGCCATTCAAGAACTGACCGGAGAAGCCGGTATCGCCGTAATTCAAAGTTCCCGCGTTTTTGTTGCTGCTGTCAAAGGAAATAAGCTCTTCGCTCTTTTCAAACTGAAGAACGGTCGCCTTGTAAACTACCGTGATATTGAAGCTCGTGCTTGTTTCTTCGTTGTTTTTAGGATCGGTGAAGCTTACTATAACGCTATAGGTTCCCGCCTTTGAGGTGTCTACCGAGCTGAATGTGAGGTCGGAATATTCTATAGTGCTTGTTTCGTCATTTTTGTAAGTAACGGTAGCGGAAATTCCCTCAAAGTTCACTGTGTCGCCCGTTTTGTAATTGAGCTTGACACCGTCAAGATTAAGAGTGATATCTTTAATAGAGGGAACGCCTACTGTGATTGCGATTGTTCCTGCGCTTTCACCGTTATAGGTTACAGCTATATTTTTGTTTCCGACGGTAGAGGTAATAGCGCTTGTGTCGGAGTAGCTGATGCCGGTAAGGTCCGTAATTTCCACGTCAGCACCGCCGTTTGTGAACTTTTCAATCAGCTTAATGCCGGAAAAGTCAATTGCCTCGCCAACGAGATACTCGGTTTTCATACCTGAGTAGTCAACGACGTAGGAGTGGTGCTTTGGAGCGTTCGGATCCTCGTTTACGGTAATCTGCAGCGTGGTGGTCTGCTTCACCTCGAGGTGTGGATCCATAAAGGAAACCGTAATGTTTTTTGTACCCGCGGTTGCCGTGATGTCATCGTCGTAGGTGACGGTAAGGTCCGCAAAGGAGTAGACAGTGTCAAGCGTCGAGTCCGAATACTTTACGTAAGCCTTCATGCCCGAGAGCTCGAGCTCCTCACCCACGTAATAGGTGGTCTTTACGGTTGAGCGGTCAACGGCAAAGGACTTAAGCTCGAGTCCGCCAAGCTGGCATGAAGCCAGAATGAAAAGGAGCGAGATGACTATTGCCGCCGACGCAAGCTTTGTGATGCTTCGAAGCGTTTTCATTTTTATAAAACCTCCTGTTTTCTATATTTACTTTTATATGCGTTTAACTAAATAATCGGAAAAATGTAAATTTAAGTAGGTAAAACAGCCATTACGGCTATCTGCGTGCTGATGTTTGAGCCGTCGGTAGCTTTGATTCTTATAGTTAAAATTTTGTTTGGCTTTAAGAACAAGAAGCTGCGTGAGGGCTCGCTGAACGTGGCAACGCCCGCTCCCTCGTCATACTCAAAGCTGACGGTCGTATCATCGGCAAGATCGGGGAAAACGTGATAGTTCAGCTGAATGTGGTTGGGATTTTTCACAATACTTTCGGGGTCGGTTGTATATCCGCCCTCGTCGGTGCTTTCGATAAAGTCGAATCTGAAGAAGGGGATATCGTTGTTTTTGCCTGTGAAGGAGGTGGGCAAAATTTCTATACCGCCGCTACCGAGAGACGTGATGGAGTCGCACTGTATTCTCTCGACGTAGGTTATGCCGTCGAACATCTTGGTTTCAAGTCCAAAGAAGTTTACTACCGCAACCGAGGCGACGTACACCGCGAGAATAATAATAACTATAGTCTTTTTCATTATTGATTCTCCTTATAAAACGCCTTGATTTTTGATAGATAGGTAAACGCCTTCAGTGCAGCCGCGGCGCACGAAACCACAGCGAGCTTTATCCACACGCCCTCGGTTGAGCTTGAGGAGAGGAAGAGCGCCACTATAAACACAACTGCCGAAAGAATTACCGCGAGTATTGCCGAGCCGCTCTCGTTTGGGTTATTTGCCTGCTCGTTGAAGGTAGCGTACTGCTCGTGCTGCGGATTCATTATATCGCTCTCCGCGCTCGAGAACATATGGGCGGCGAATACCGCGTATACCGTGATACCGAGCATAACCGTGTCAAACGCGGGCAGAGCCTTGAATGACGCGAAAACGAGAGTCGTGGCGACAACACCGACAAGACCGATAAGCATATGGAAAAACAGCTTAGAGAAAAGAAGTGTCGCATACGGTGTGGGCTGTACCTTGTTGAGATAGGCGCCGCGTCCTTCACGGCTGTACACAGACGCAATATCAATATTTGTCATCAGAAGAATGAGAAGCATTATCATGACGTTGAAGCAAATAGTCATCTGAGTGCCGATAAATCTGGTGCTCATCGCCGAATACAGCTTATTCAAAAGATATATAGCCGTCGGCATTATAACGGCGAGAATACCGAAAAGCTTGATAAATGAATTTGAGCGTATACCGCTTATCCACTCCTTGCGGAGAGCGGATATAAATGGGGAGTGTACGCTGTTGCGCTTTTCCTTTATCGCGTTTTTCTTTTTAAACTCAAAGGGGGTTGCCGCCATTTTGCAGAATAGGGGCTTTGAGAAGGCAAAGCACAAAAGAAGCGTCAGCAGAACCACCGCTAACAGAACCAAAAGGCTCGTGACGGTTTCGCTATGAAAAACCGACGTCGTAATTCCTACGCTTTTGCCGACTATAAGCTCGGTAAACTTATAGATAGGCGAGAAGGCTTCGGTGTAGGACTTCAGAAAGCTTTGTATTTGCCAATAGGTTTCGCCCCAGGTTTCAACAAAATTGATGTTTTTGGGAATAAGACCTATAAGAATCCACACGCCCCCCACCACAACGGCTGCCGCCGCGGTGTATAAAATGTATTGCAGTGCCTTTACTCTGTTCAGAAATACGTAGATGTACATCGACGGAATAGAGAGAAGCGCCGCAACAAGCACGGGAACGGTTGAGATAAGCGTGAACATCAGAAGAAGCCAGGGATAGTAATATAAGCCGTAGCCCTTGATTATTCCGTATGCTATGAACATAGGTATCGTGAACATAAAGCTTTTGCGGAGCTCGTATACGTAGTAGGTCGCAAGCTTTGAGAAAAATACCAGAGAGGGGGTCGCCGGCAGGGTGAGAATCACAGTATTATCCTTTGAAAAATACAGAGATTTCATCAGTCCCACGGTGTCTGTAACAACAGAGAAGAGAAGCATTATCGCAAACACCAGCGATATAACCGACACGGGGATATCGTTTACCAGGGAGAAAAGTCCGAGCACTTTAACGAAATAAAAAACGACGGCAATCACGGCGGTTATAGCCGCGAATTCTATGAGAAGCCAGACTAATTTAAAAATCAGGGCTTTCCTTGAGCGGAAATAGCTGAGGTCCATTTTCTCTTTAAGCTGCATTTTAACGAGCACGGCGAGCGCTCTGTAGCTTTCGGCAAAGGACTCTCTGAGCTTTTCAAGATTATTTTTGATTTTTGTCATACCGTGCCGCTCCCCGCGAGTGCTGTCTCGGCTTCCTTTACGGAAACGGGCGGTTGAGTGTTGCCGTCTATCATATCCATATAGAACTTCTCAAGCGGGACACCGCTTTCCTTGATTTCGGCAACGCTCCTTGAGCACAGAATCTGTCCCTTGCGTATAATTGCGATTCTGTCGCAGATATTCTCTACAACGTCGATGATATGCGAGGAGAAGAAAACTATATTGCCCTTTTTCGCGTGCTCCTTCATTGCTTCCTTGACCTGGAAGATGGACTCGGGGTCAAGGCCTGTAAGGGGCTCGTCGAGAATCCATACCTTAGGCGAATGAACGAGAGCCGACATCAGGGTTATCTTCTGCTTCATGCCGTGGGAATAGGTTTTCATAGGATTGTCTATCGCCGCTTCGAGGCGGAAGCGCCCTACGAAATCGGCAATTCTCTCGTTTCTGTCCTCGCGCGATACGTTATAGAGGTCGGCTATATAGTTGAGATATTCGCGGCCTGTGAGGTTCTCATAGAGGGCGTAGTGGTCGGGAACAAAGCCTATCTGCATTTTAGCTCCGACACCCTGCTTTTCTACGTCGTAGCCCGAAACCTCGATTTCGCCCGAGGTGATTGTCTGAATACCTACTATTGATTTAATGATAGTGGACTTTCCCGCGCCGTTAGGGCCGAGGAAGCCGAAAATCACACCGCCCTCAATCTCCAGATTGACGTCGTAGGCGGAATAGACGTCGGATGTAGAATATCTTTTTGAGAAATGACGAAGGATTAGCTTGCCTTCGTTCTGCGGATTCATTGGTTCCTGCATGCTTCTGCCTGCAAGATGCACCTCCAGAGCGAGTCTGTCGGCTTTTATCTTGCGGTTCCTTTCTGATATTATAGCGTAAACGTCAGCGATCTCGAAAGCCTGCTCGTATAAAAACCACATAGCAAACGAGAGCAAAACGTAGACAAGGAAGAATAATAGCTGATATACGGGATACAGAACGAACACGAGATCCCGTATGTTAAAGGTAAAGGTTATATCGCGTATATCCTCCGCCCATTTACCGAGCTTTTCGGCAATGAAATCAGAGTTGATAAAGAAGAAGTCCACGCCCGAGTCGTAGTTTGTGAGCCACGCGTTCATAAACAGAATGAAAACGTAATACACGAAGAACGCGATGAGCGAATAGGTGAACTGCTTCATTTTAGGGCGCTCGAAAATTCCGAGAGAAATAACGAGTATGGGGAGCAAAAACGCCATATAGTGGTTTATCCAGAACTCGAACATTGAGTCGGAGAGTATGCCGACTACGTCGGTGTTTGGCATCACCATGGCGAAAAACGCGCCGAGAACGTTGATAAAGAGTGTGAAATAATAGAGCTTGCTCGCTTTGAAAACAAGCACTATCGGGATAATGAACATTGCGGTGTGGCACAGATGTATCGGCCAGGACGTCGGGGTTATAAAGGTTGAAAAATCGTAGTTAAAGCAGAAGGAAACCATTGTAGCCCAGCTGATGTAGAGAAGGGCGTATCTTTTCTGTTCATATTTACATCTGCAAAAAAGGAAATGAACGGTAACACCTAAAATCAGAGCTCCGTAGAGGGTAAGTCGGTGATATATGTTCAAATCGTCTATGAGCATATCGCTGCTGCCCTCACCGAAAATGCACTGCGGTACCCAGGGCGGCAGGTTTATAAGGAACATTCCTACGAATATGAGAGATGCTTTTACCCACTGCTTTTTTGTGTATTTTTTGCGCTCTCCGTCTGCGAGGTGGAAAAGCGAGAGAGCAAGTCCGACGCCTATTTCGAGAGCAAAGATAATGAGTCGCCAGTGAAGCGTGTCGGCAAGCTCACCGTCCATCGCGCGGCACAGAAGCGGCATTGCGAGAAACGATACGGCGTATACTGCGGGAGACAGGTATTTTGCAATCGGGGAAAGAATCGGAACGCTGTTTTTGAAAAAGGGATATGTAATCGTTACCAGCTGAGCTGTGTATATAAGCCACAGAAGCAAGGCCGCAGACAGAGCTGAAAGCGAGCCGTCCGGGCCGAACGGAGAGTGCTGGTTCAGCGCCAGAGTTTGCATCAGGGCGTAATCTCCGCCAAGGTAGCGCACGAAAAACAGAACGCCGTAGATTATGGCGCAGAGCTTCTCGGGAGATTCTAACAGTTCTTTATATTTTGATGCGGAATCCGAGAGGGACAAAGAGTCCGAAGTCCCCTTTTTATTGAAACGGTATAAAAGGACAAAGACTCCCGCAAAGGTGATGGTGGCAATCAGATAATAGATTAAAAACAAGGCAACATTTCCTCCGATGGCATTGTTAAAGCGCAGCCGCTTGCAGGCTCAGGGATATGTATGAAAAAGCAAAACATGAGCGGTTGCGAGAGTTTAATAATTAAAATTAAAATAACTAATTTATGGAAAACCAAGTTTATTCTATCAAAAATGTCGAGTTTTGTAAATCGAGAATCGGGATTATTAAGAATTTTTAATAATCTGTTTTTTGATATTTACAGGCGGTGCGCCGCTTTTATTTAAATAATTTTCTAATTAACGCAGCACCACCGGTATGTTTTACCGCTTCATGAAGTTCTCTGGGAATTAGCATCATTGTCACTCCATACTAAACATGATGCCAGGTAAATCCACGAGATACTTTCTTGAGACCAACTTTAGCACTGGCTAATACAGCATCTTTAGCGTAATTTCCGGTAAGTCCTTTTATCTTAGTGGTATGCTTGGCATATTTGCTGAAATCGGGGAACCCGTATTTATTGAATTTAATTCCTTTTCCGAAATTTTTGCTTAGGCTGCCAGATAACTTAAAAAACTTGTTAGCATATTTCTTATTCATAATTTTTATGCCAGCGCTTGCGAATTTTTTCGCAGTCCTAGTGGCGGGTAAGCGAGTAGGAAACAGTTGATAACTGTTTACGACGACGCGCCCGAGCAAAATAAAAGTTGTAGGGCATAATAATTTCCGTAACGCATACCGCTTGCGGTATATTGCGTCATTCGGCGCATACGCACCGCCGAATAGCAAACTATATTTTCGAGCCGTCGGAGAACCTTGGAGCGAGTTTGAGTCCTGTGAAATATGATAGAAGGCGGGATTTTCACCGGAGGTGAATATTCTCACGCTTGCCGCTTACGAGTAAACTCGACGCGCTCTGCGCGGAGAATGCGAACTCGCATTCTGCTTCGCAGAGGCGAGTTCTCGCCCTCACCGCTTCAACAAAAAAAGCAGACAACCACAAGGGCTGTCTACTCTTTTTGGTCGAAGTGGCGGGACTCGAACTCGCGGCCTCCAGTACCCGAAACTGGCGCGCTACCAACTGCGCTACACCTCGAAATTAGTAAATTGAAAGTTGAAAATGGAAAATTGAAAGTTAATTTTGTTGTGGTCGGTTATGCGGTTAACTCTGATTTTCCTGCTGTTTTGCTTTGGTTTATCTCACTTTGCCATAACATTATATCACAGCAATTGGCGATTGTCAATCCTTTTTATAAAAAATGGCATCCCTTTGACACGCGTCGGGGAAATTCGTTTTTTTGCGGTATTGGAGCGCATGTTGCCTTGACGCAATTTGCCACTCATCAAGGGGAAGCGAAAATTTTTGCGCTCGCTTTGGTTGTCAGAGTATGACAGGGATACCGGGCGACGGATATCGGTTTTTTGCAATTTTACAGATTCGGCTTGCGTGGTACTTTTGGATTTGATAATCTTGTGAGTATGGGTCTGAGTTACCTTTGGTTTCTTAAATTTTATTGGGTTTTATTGGGAGATTTCTTTATATTTCTCGTCTGCTGCGGCCTTGCCGAAATACATAAGCTCCCATACGGCGGGTGCGCTGACCGCTTCGACAGATACGCCGTCTACAAGCTTCTCGACCGACGCTACACCCTCAAAGCGAAGATATCCGCCGTCGAAGCCCGCGAGGGATGCGAGTATGGAGAGAGGTCGCGGCAAAACGTCAACGAAGCGCGTTTTGTTAATGTCGCCGTGGCGCTCGTAGGTGATACGGTATTCCTCGCCTTTTTCGGCGGTGTATTCGTAAATCACCTTATTATATACAGGCTTGCCCGTGTGCTCGTCTATATATTTATCCTCGGGTAAAAATTTCAGAGTGTGATTGGAGTTGTCGCCAATAATTTCGCTTCCCTTGGCTATCATAAACACGTCGTGGTCCTTGTAGCCGTATTTTTTGCCTGCGGTTATCCAGGATGAAATAACCTTGTACTCACCGATTTTGGCTCTGCCCCAATACCAGTGGTGCATGAGACTCATCATCGAAACGTTGCCCCAGTTGTGGTCGTGATAGCCAGAGCCCTCAAGATGAAGCGTCTTCCCGCCGTAGCTTATATCAGCTACCGCTTTGCCATCGGGTATTGCGGGAAGCCAAGCGAAATAATGCTCCTCGTTGTCACCGAAAAATATACTTCCGGTCTGTGAGCGCCAGGCGCGGACCGTGCCGTCGAGGGTGAGGGTGGCGCTTATGGTTTTGCCCTTGAATACCACCTCGTAGTGCTCGAGGTCGCCGTGGCAGAAGCAATCACCTATTTTTACATCGCATCTGTCGGTGGCGTAATGACTTTCCTTAATGCTCGCATATACCTCCTCCGAGAGCTTGGTGCCGTCGGGCAGGGTTAATTCAATAGTGGAGATGGGCTTTATCGGTCCGTTTACCGCTATGGGCATTTTGGAGTAGAAGAAAACCACAAGCACCGTTCCGTCGGGGTAATGGGAATCAAAGTACCACCATTCGTAATTACCCTTTGAGCCGTCGGTGCGCGCGCCGTCCTCCCATAGCTCGACCTCTCCGCGCTTTAGTCCCATTTTCTGATAATGAAAATCATCGTCCGGGTGTATCGAATTCTGTATTTTTCTCATAATACGCTCCTTTATGTTTTGGTAAAAGCAGATGAAAACAGAATATGGATGCGCTTGATATGAATGCCACTTAACTAAATATGAATTTCGGGGGTCAAAGCGTGACGTCATCACCCTTTTTAGTAGGGTGCAGGCGCAGAATTCTGTGATATGCCGCGGCAAAGATAAAGTGGTCGTAGTAGGACTCAATTCTCGCCTCGCGCGCACCGAATTCCTCGGTGAATTTCTCAAATTCAGCCATAGCGCCCGCGTCGTCTCCGACGCACTTTTTATAAAGGATTTCCCTGAGGTAGCGGCAGAGAGCTAGGTGATCCTCGAGAAGCCTTACAGCAACGGTTCTGACTCTGTATTCGGAGTTGTAGTTTTCCTTTATGAGCTTCTCGCCTTTTGCGAGAATTTTTGACACGGTATCGAGGTTTTTCTGATATTCGGGGTTGTAATAGGCGGAAATTTCGGGGTTTGCCGACCCCTCTCCCTCGAGATATTTCTGGTCAAACGCATCACCCAGCTCCTCAAGATAAGAGAGAAATTTCTGCCAATTTTCGCCGTACGCGGGAAGGAAATATTCCTTTGCTATATCACCGTAAGTGAGCGATGTATCGAAAAGCGCTCTCGCATAGGCAAAAAAAGCGAAGCCGTTAGGGAAGAAGGCGCGCTGTGAGCCGTCCTGGATAACGCCGTTTACTCCGTTTTCGCGATAAGCCTTGACGTCCTCGATAAGGCGCTTTGCCAGCACCGTTCCCGAGGGGTCATACGCCATGTGACGCCAGAAATGGTATTCGTAGGAGAGCGCCGCGCCGTGCCAGATTTTCTTCCACTCGTTAAAGTAGGCGATATATTCGTCGAGGTCGCGGGGCAGGCGAAGTCTGTTACGCACATACGGTGTAAGAGCCCGCTCCTTACCGTCGAGAGTGTAGGTGTAGCTTCTCGATATTGGCGCGAGAAGCAGGGAAAATCTCTCGGGGTTCTCGATGCTCATCTTTTGCGGCGGCCAGGTGGTATCAAGATACACGATAAAGACGATGCGGGTGGGAAGCTTTCTCTCTGTGAGCTCGCGGTCGAGCTCGTTCATAAGCATCATATAGAAATCCGAGGGTGTCTTTTTTTGGCACTCGGGACACTCGCAATGGTTGTTTGCCGCGTCGGCAAGCCAGACGTGAAGATAGTCGATGTTTGAATGGTTTTGTGCGTAATCTGCTATGTATTTTACTACACGGGTACGGGCTTTTTCGTTTGACATACAGAAATTCGTGTTTATCGGCTGACCTCTGAAAAAGCCTCTTTTTCCGTTTATTTCTGCCATATACTTAACAGCCTCGCGCGGGAGCTTATCCTCATCTACCTTGTACCACGCCATATTGGAGTCGATGCCGAAGGGGTCAATCGTAAAGCCGTGACCTATATCGTGAAACTGCAGTCCGCGGCGTGACATTTCGCACTCGCACATTCTCTTCCACTGCAGAACGGTTTTCGGGCTTATCGGCTCGGGCGGGCGGTTCTTTTCGTTATAGAGGTGATTATAATACCAGTCGTAGTAGGCAACGGGAGTTTTAAACTCTATCATAAAGATGTTCATACCGACCTTGGGAAGGAAGTCGATAACGTCGGTCATACAGCGCTGAAACTCCGCTCCCTCGTTGCAAAGACCTCTATAACGACAGCTTGGCTTGTGGCGGTACTTAACGGGTGAGACGTCTTTTGTGGGTATGAATTCACCGTCGTGCCCCGGGAAAAGCCAGGCACAGCCGTTTTGTCTGAGGTATTCGTAAACCGAGAGGAGAACCGAGCGCGGATTGTCACCCGCGATAATACCGCCATCCCCGTAGGTGTCTATGTAGAGAATGTCGTCAAGCTCTGCGCACTCGGCGTCGGACACGTCAAGTCCGAAATCCTGCATAAGTCCCAGACGAAAGCCGTCACGAGCCTTCGGGTTATACATAATTTTTATATCACCGCATTCGGGCATCATCATTCTAAGGTATTTTTTGAGCTCCTCAGCGGCAAAATCCACAGCGCTCTCTGAGCTTATTTTATTGATAGTCAGCATAGAAAACTCCTTTGGCTTCGAGCAGAAATTTTTGGCGGACAAGTTCGGGCGGTTGATTTTTGAATGAGTTGGCAGTCCGTATTGCCCACGGTGCGCCGGGCGGGCGCTTATATACTCATATAGATAGTATATCTCAATTTTTACCCTCAAGAGTATAAAATAAAACACATTTTGTATAATTTTTTCTCTCTGAACGCAGCTTATCCGTCTTTTTTATTAAAAATACAAAAAAATAAAAAAACTATTGCATTTTAGAAATTTTTGTGGTAAAATAATGTATGCTAAATATCTATGCGCTCGTTTTGCATGGACAAATCTTGAAAGGTTTATAAAATGGAGATTTTAGAATACGTACTTATAGCGGTGCTTATCCTTTCCGCTTTGGCTATTGTTGCAATCGTTCTTTTCCAGAAATCAAACGACGAGGGACTTTCGGGTGCCATTTCAGGTAATTCCGAGACCTTCTACGGCAGAGATAAAACTGCCCATACCGAAAAAATGCTGTTTAAGTGGACCATAATCGCAGGAATAGTTTTCTCGGTTGCAGTTTTGACTGTATACGTAATTCAGCCCGACTATGCACAGGGCTTCAATCTTGACGACTGGATGAGCTCGTACCTCAACGAGTATTCCCACGTATTTAAGTAAGGGATAACGGCTGCCGCTGATTTAAGCGGCAGCCTTTGCTTTTTTGGATACAGAATGAAAATTTACAGATAATGTATAATAGAGAGTCTTTCTGCCGAGACGGAAAGCTTTTCACGGCGCAAAGAGTATAGGGCTCGGGTTTCAATGATTTAATGTCTCTTTGCCAGAATAATTATACTGAACGGTAAGAAATAGATGAAAAACAAAAACTTTAAAAAGGATACAAAGCGACTGACGCACAGGCGGCGCTCCAAGGAAGCCGCGAAGGCTGAGCTTCTCCGCGCTATACGCGAGTCGGGGACTGATGCTACGGGTGTTAAAATCCGTGACAGCATTGACCGCGGCAGGAGGGGAAGGGTTTCGCTCTCTCTACATTCCGATGAGCATACGCTCGAGGGAGTGTATTCCTCCAGCCGCTCGGGCTACGGCTTCGTAAGCTCGGATGCGGGGGATATATTTATCCCTATTGGAAAGGAGGGCGGCGCGATAGACGGAGACCTTGTGAGGGTAATTTATCACGAATACAAAACAAAGCTTGGGGAGACAAAAACCGAGGGGCGTGTAACGAAAATCATAGAATATGGCAGGGTAACGCTTGTTGGAGAGGTAGAGGAGATTTACCACCGACACGGGCGCAGAACCTATCGCGAAACGGTGCTTGTTGCCGACGGGGGAAAAATACATCCAAATCCGAAAATTATAGGCGGCGAGGAGGTATTCCTCGGTGATAAGGCGCTCGTCAAGCTTATAAGAGGCGGAGAGCTTTCCTGCGTAGTGCTTAAAAATTTCGGCCCTGCCGACACCAAAGCGGCAAACTACGAGGCAATTCTCGCGGAGTGTGAGATAACGGTTGATTTTACGGACGAGGAGCTTTCCTGTGCCGCGAGGGCGGCGTCAGCTCCCATATCCGACGAGGAGAGGGAGAGGCTTAATCGCGACGTCATATTTACAATAGACGGCGAGGGGGCAAAGGACCTTGACGACGCCGTGTCGCTAAGGAAGCTTCCCGGCGGCGGATACAGACTCGGCGTGCATATTGCCGACGTTTCTCACTATGTAACCGAGAAAACACCGCTTGACAGATGCGTTATGGCGAGGGGCACGAGCGTGTATTTTACCGACAAGGTTGTTCCTATGCTACCCAAGGCGCTTTCAAACGGCGCCTGCTCCTTGAACGCAGGAGAGGATAAGTATGCCATAAGCGCTAAGATAGACCTTGACAGTACCGGAAAAATTATAAAGACTGCTATAAAGCCGACCGTGATAAGGTCGCGCCTGAGAGGCGTCTATTCCGAGGTTAACGCTATTTTTGAGGGGCGTGCGGATGCCGATACGCTCAAAAAATATAAGGATGTTTTGCCTACGCTCGAAAGGATGCGCGAGCTGTATTTAATACTTCTCGAAAAGCATAAGGCGCGCGGCGCTATCGACTTTGATGACGGAGAGGCGGAGATAGTTCTTGACGAAAGCGGTCACCCGTGTGAGATTATTCCAAGAAAAAGAGGCGACGCCGAACGCATGATAGAGCAGTTTATGTTGACGGCAAACGAGGCGGTTGCCACTCTTTTGTACGAGAGCGGTATACCCTGTGTTTACAGAATACACGAGCCGCCGCCTGAGGAGAAGCTCTCGGATTTTGTGGATTACGTTCACAATCTCGGATTTGATACCTCGTTTATAAAAAAGGGAGAGGTAAGCTCGTCCTCTCTCGCAAATCTTCTCGCGGAGGCAGAGAGGCGCGGCATACTGGAGCCTATATCGTACAGCATGCTTCGCACGATGTCAAAGGCGAAATATTCCGAGATAAAAGAGAGCCATTTCGGACTCGGAATAGAGAATTACTGTCATTTTACCTCACCCATAAGGCGTCTTTCCGACCTTGCGACGCACAGAATTATAAGGCGGGTGCTTTTTGAGGGGAAGCCTCCCGAAAGGTATATCTCATACGCAAAAAGAGCTGCCGCGGCGGCGACGGACGGAGAGCTGCGCGCGACGGTTGCCGAAAGGAAAATAGAGGACTTATATAAGGTTATATATATGTCGGATTTTGTTGGTGATAGGTTTGTGGGCTCGATAAGCTCGGTCAGCGCGTTTGGGCTTTTTGTAAGGCTTCAAAATACCTGCGAGGGGCTTGTACCGATAAGCGAGATGCCGGGGGAGTTTTTCTACGACGAAAAGAACGTGTCTTTAGTATCGCGAAATAAGGTCTATCATCTTGGCGAGACGGTAGAGGTGGAGCTTGTAGAGTGCGATATTCAGCGCGGAAAGCTGCGGTTTAGTATAGTTTGATGCTGCCAATGGTAAATAACCGATGCTAAAAGCCAAAGAGCTAAAACAAAAACGCGTTAATAAAAATCCTATAAAAAGGGAATAGTATGAAACAAAAAATCAAGCTTTTGTCGGCGGTTTATCTTCTGTACCTCCTTCTCAACATGCTCTCGGGCGCGTTAGAGGGGATGGTGTCGGATACAGTATTCGCGCTGTCGTTTTTGCTTCCCGTGATGCTTGCTCTTTTATATATAAGAAAGGAAGAATCCGGGGACATAAAAGGATATCTTTATATCGACGGTGAGGGGGTAAAAATATCTGTTGCCCTTGCCGCTCCGACTCTTGCGCTTGTAGCGGCGATCTCGTATGTGACGGCGTATGCTCTGGAGCTCGTTTTCGGGGATTTTCCGCGACCACTCGTGCCCGACGGCTTTGCCGTTGCTGTGCTGTCTTCGGCGCTGCTGCCGGCTCTCGCCGAGGAAATTATGTTCAGATACCTCCCCATTCGTGTGCTTCGGGGGGTATCAAAAAGAGGGATTATTATACTATCAGCTCTGTTTTTCGCATTTGCTCACGCGAGTGTGTACCAGATACCCTACGCGCTGTTTGCGGGGGGTATGTTTATGCTCGTTGACCTTATGACGGACAGTATTCTGCCGTCTGTGATCCTGCATTTTTTAAACAATATTTTTTCTCTCATTCTAATTTTCTTTGGAGAGAATACCGCGGTGATTATATCGGTAAATGTAATCGGCGGTTTACTTTTTGCGCTTTCTTTAGTTATATTTGCGCGCGACGGTAAAATGATTTTTGAAAAAATGAAGGAAGTTTTCTCTAAAAAAGATCGAGAGGAATACGGTATATATCCTCTCTTGTTCATAATCCCCGCCTTTATTGTGGCGTGCGGAGCGCTGGTTTTAAAGTAGGTAAGATAAGAAATAAAAATAAGATATAGATTAAGGAACAGTATATGAGTGTTAATGAAGGCAAGGCCGGTACTGACTGTTTTCTGGAGTCGGACGAGTATTTTATGAGAGAGGCTATAGCTGAGGCGCGGCTTGCAGGTGAGATAGACGAGGTGCCGATAGGCGCTGTCGCGGTTCGCGGTGGGGTGGTAATAGCTAGGGCGCATAACACGAGAGAAAGCTCAAAATGCGCGACGCACCACGCGGAAATTCTAGCTATCGAGAGAGCCTGCGAGGCGCTTGGCGGTTGGAGACTGCCGGGTGTTACTCTATACGTTACTCTTGAGCCCTGCGCTATGTGCGCCGGAGCGATAATAAACGCACGAATCGAGAGGGTTGTGTATGGCGCTCCCGACGTGAGATTTGGCGCTCTCGGCTCACTGACAGACCTCTCTAAAATACCGTTTAATCACATTCCCTCAGTCGAGGGCGGAGTGTTGCGTGAAGAGTGCGCGTCGCTTCTTTCCGATTATTTTAAAGCCAAAAGACAGCAGAAGGCAAACGTGGTCAAGTGTACATAAACTCTAAAATGCTTGACAAAACTGACAAAATATGCTAGAATGTCTACGTTCTCATAAAAATAAAAAAATGCAAAATGCCCCGAGATAATGAACACAGCGTCGTAAAATGTTAACGAAACATGGTGCTTAACGGCGTTTTTGCAGGAAAAGAGACTATTATGAAAGATAGAGCTTTACGCGAAAAGAGAGAATATCTCAACATAAGAGAAATGGTAGAGGATATCGGCTCAAGATACGAGGGACGTCCTGCCTATCGCTATCGCAAAAATCCTCATGACAAGGAAGCTATTGTTGTAAATTACGAGAAGCTTCGCGACGACGTCAGAGCTATAACCACCGAGCTTTTATCAAGAGGCTTTAAGGGTAAGCACATCGCCGTTATCGGTAAGCACTCGTATTATTGGATACTCAGCTACTATTCCGTGCTTGCGGCAGACGCGGTTCTCATTCCTCTTGACAAGGATTGGGGAGCTGACGAGCTTATAGAAACCGTTAAGACGGGCGACGTTGATTTCGTTATCTGCGATACCGAGATTAGGGAAAAGGGTGAGAAAATCACGGAGGCTCTCGGTATAGACGCTCCCCTTATGCTTGATGGAGAGGGCGAGGGCTCGCTGTTTGGCTGGCGTGACGCGGGTGCTGTGAAGTTTGAGAAGGACAGCTCGCTTTACTTTGAAAACGAGATTGACGATAAGAAGATGTCGCTTCTCGTGTTCACCTCGGGTACTACCGGCAAGGGCAAGGGCGTTATGCTCTCGCAGCGCAACTTTATGTCCGACCTTGCAGACGTTATACCCTTTATCGACTTCTCGGTAAGATGTATGAACGTGCTTCCTCCTCATCACACCTACGGTTCGTCGGTTTCTATTTTCGGTCAGAACTCTATCGGCTGTGACGTGTACATTTCCTCGGGCGTTAAGTATATACTTAAGGAGCTTCAGGAGCACAAGCCCGGCCACCTTGTAGCAGTGCCTCTGTACGTTGAGACGTTCTATCGCAGAATTCTTAAGGGTATTAAGGATTCGGGCAAGGAGAAGCTTCTCTTTACCCTTATGAAGATAAATGACGCATTAAGGAAGATTGGTCTCAATCCCTTCGGCGGATTTTTCAGAAAGAAGATACTTTCCTCCTTTGGCGGCGAGCTTAATATGATTATCTCAGGCGGCGCGCCTCTCAATCAGGAGATGGCAGACCTCTTTGATTCCATCGGTGTCAAGGTGCTTAACGGCTACGGCATCACAGAGTGCGCTCCTATACTTGCCGTTAACCACAACCACTTTATCGTTCCCAAGAGCGTAGGCCCCGTGCTTCCGATAGTTGACGCGAGAATTGACGAGCCCAACGAGGGCGGCGAGGGTGAAATTCAGGTAAAAGGTCCTAACGTTATGCTCGGCTACTACAAGGACGACGAGGCAAACCGTGCCGCCTTTACCGAGGACGGATATTTCCGCACCGGTGACTACGGAAAGCTTGTGGTAGATAAGCACGGCACACGTATTCTCTATATAACCGGCAGACTTAAGAACCTCATTATCCTCTCAAACGGCAAGAACGTTTATCCCGAGGAGATAGAGGACGCGCTTTCGGCAACGCCGGGTGTCGTTGACATCGTCGTTTACGAGGGTAAATCCAGACGCGGTGACGCATACAACACCATAGTCGCAGAGATATACCCCGACAAGAACCTGCTTGACGATATGGGCATTAAGGACTTTAAGGAATATTTCCAGGGCTACGTTAACGAGTATAACAAGACTGCCGTTCCTTATAAGAAGATAGGTCTACTCAAGGTGCGCGAGGAGGAATTCCCGAAGAACACGCTCAGAAAAATCCTCAGACGCAAGATGGATATGACTATAGACTAAGGCTTGTGCAGTGCGCAAAAAGAAAGTGAAATAAAAATTTAAAGCTTTGGTGAGCGAGCCGATTTCGGCTCGCTCATTTTGATTTTTGATATAAGAAAAGATTTTTGCTTTTGTTTTAGCTTTTTTGCGTTTGTTTTGCTATTGTTTTCGCTTTTTTATTGACAGAGGGCATATTTTTATATATAATATAAAATAGAAGACGGACGGGTGCCGTTTGAAAAATAAAAAATAAAAGGCTTTTTGTCTATATGAAAGGACATAAAACGAACGCATACGAGATTGCAAAGGAAAAATACTTAAAATACGGAATTGACACCGAGGCTGCTATTGAGCGCCTTTAGAGCGTTCCCGTATCTATACATTGCTGGCATGGCGACGACGTTTCGGACTTTGACTCTCCCGAGGCGCTTTCGGGCGCTACAGTACTTGATACAGTAATTTACGGATACACTGATGAAAGTTGGGGAGATCTGCTTACCTCGTACGGTGGAGCCAGCATAACCTACGACGGAATA
>JAEIGA010001507.1_pt1 | contig 36419 bp, 43 predicted proteins | sample 9270691 | NCBI WGS metagenome assembly JAEIGA01 (sample SAMN17057246, study PRJNA624740) | gut metagenome | biome: biome; isolation source: fecal sample | host: Bos grunniens | place: China: Xizang | collected 2019
AAATTGCTATATTCTGTATGGTTATGCAAACTGCCGGGATATGTCATATCCATAATATCACTCCTTTTCTTATTTTTCTTTCTTATTATATTATACCATATTTTTTATAAAATGTCAAGCTTTTAGTTCATCGAGCTTCTTGTATAACACATCTAAAACAAGTGCTGCGGCAGAGCAGTCTGTTGTATTATCAAAAACAGCTTTAACAAAATTATCATTTGTAATTAGTTGTTCGAAATTTTTAAGAGTATTTTCGTTTACATAAAGTACACAACACAATTCTTCTGTCATATCTTATCACTCCTTCTAATCCAATGGAATCTTGGGTATTCTGCGGGATTGGCATTATCCCATACAAGCCAGGTATAACCCTGTGCACTGCTGCCAGTAGGTTCTTCACCGTTACGCCAACACTGAATTCTATCCACATACTGATAGATGTCTGTGGGCGGGTTATCTATATAAATATTTTCGTATCTTCCTTCGCCTTCAAGGGCCTGAATGCGGCCGAGCATAATACACTTCTCTTTCGCTATTTCCAAAGCTCTAATCATAAAGGGCTCAAGAATAGAATAAGGCGGATTCATGATGATTATATCAGCAGAATCGAAAGGATATTCATCGCTCAAGAAATCATGGCCGTAGGACAAGCTCCAACTATCATTGCGGAAGTTTCTATCTTTAACGTCTGTTCCGATTAATTTAACACCAGTTTGTCCTTTTTCCGCAATATACTGTAAAATTGCTTCCGCCATATGGCCTCCGCCAACGCAAGGCTCAAGGATTGTTTTGCCCGTAAAATCGTAGTCTAAAGCACGAAGAATATTTAATACTTCGTCTGTTGGAGTTGCATAATAATCGTCTGCTTCTCTCTCTTTATTGTTCTTTTTATATTTATTATATAGTCCTCTATTAGTATACTGTCCCATAATATCTCCTTATTTTATAATTGTTACGAGCTTTTCGCTTGCTCGTGTAATACCGGTATACATATATCTTCTATGCTCGTCCGCAGAAAAAGGGAAACCTTCTTCAATAAGTAAAACTTTATTCCATTCACTACCCTGAGCCTTCCAAGTCGTAATAGCATAACCATAAGCAAACTCGTAAGGTGGTGTAGGTAGGCTTTCAAATTTTCTAATAGTAAATTCTTCTTGATCGGTTAGCGTCTTAGTACCCGTGGTCAATGAATTATAGTCTATTGGAATACATTGAAATAAATCACCATCTTCTGTGCGGATATTAGCTAATAACACAGGTATTTCTTTGGTTGTAATAAAACTTGGATAACGAATTGTTTTAAGTTCAAAACCGGGTTCTATATAACCAATAGTACCATTAGTTAAAGCATTACCATTAACTGAAATATCGTCCCAGTGATTACGTAAGCCAATAACTTTATCTCCAACTACTGGAACCTTGGGGTAACCTTTAAGCTCACGCACTTCGGCATTAATTTTATTGCGGGTTTGGTTTGTGGCACACAAAATCTGATCGGCCCAAAGATAAATACTACCATTTAACTGAAATGGACGCATTACTTTAACTTCCTTACCGTCAAACCTTTGCAAGCGTCCTCCTGTCCGCACTTTCATAGAAGCCTGAATAATTTCACTATCTGCTACCTGTCGCATAATTTCATCAAGAAATATATGCGGTGTATCCAATACATTATGAACATCCGATTTATCTATTGGGGGTAACTGTTCGGGGTCACCGCAAGCTATTACGTGAACTTTATGAGATAAAAGTAAATCCCAAAGAGTTTTTGAAAGCATTGATACTTCATCAACAACAATAAGTTTATAATCAGCATCTAATACTCGTTTAGGTGTGAATTTAAATCTGCCATTAGGTAGAGGCTGTGTATTATAAAGAAATTTGTGTGCGGTCTTGGCATTAGGACAACCCTTTGAGGTTAATACTGTTGCAGCTTTGCCTGTATATGCAATATAAGCAACGTCTCTTGTAGGATTGAGGCCAAGGGCCGCAATTATATAAGAAACAAGAGTTGACTTACCTGTTCCCGCATAACCTGATATACAAGTCCAAGGTTTATTTTCTTTATATCGTTTAACAGCAATTTCTAATCCTTCTTGCTGCTTTTGGGTTAGTTCCAATTATTACACCCTCTTTCTTGCTTTTAAATAATCTTCTCGCATAATTTCATAGACTTTACAATCTGCATAAGTACCATCTGTAAGTTTTGCATCATCTTTATAATAACCTACTACTCTTCCGCCCGCTTTGGAGCATAGTCTATCATATGTTTTTTCTATTGGATTACCAACAATAACTCCAAAATTTAATTTACGAAAATTAAATTTAGTAAATATGTTATCAATAGCTTGATGAACATCACGTCCAAACACCAAAGCATTCACATCAAAGCTTGCGGCATTAATACCACATACGGAATAAGTATTTCTATCCACGTAATAAAAAAATATGCCGCATATTCTACCTTCATTATCAATAGATACAAATTGATGCTGCTTTTCTGTTGAATCTACTATTTCTTCTAATTGCTCAAAGCCTCTATTAAAATATTTATACTTTTCATTAAACCAACAAGTTTTAATCATTATTTCGTTTAATTTATCCTTATATAAAATAGCTGGGGCTAACATTATTTTTACTCCTTTTATTTTTTTCTATATGTATATTATATCATATTTTTAATAAAAAATCAAGTTTTATTCCAAAAATTCCCCCAGGCACTTTTGTCCCCGGGGGACGGTGTACACAAACGCTACCGCCCCGAGCACCGAGCTTTTAGAAATAATAGTCTTGTTTTCTTACTATTTCAAAATCCTTAATTTTAATCTGCGGAGCACCTCCGCTATATGCATTAATTGCACAATGGCCAACAATATTAATGTATACACAGCCATATGGTGAATAAAGCGAATCGTATATTTCTTCATCAGCACCAAACATAATTAATGATAACCCCGTATCATCTAAATCTTTTGGAGTAATTTTGATTGTTGTGCCGCGGTAGAAATCTAAATTACCGGCCGTTACAGGCAACCCTTCAATCGCGATTAAAGGTTCTGAAACGCCCTGGCCCCAAACCCAATCCAATGAAGCAACAGAAAGAATGTCTGCACCATATAAATTATATTGGTCAAATATTACATCGGGCTCATATACGTTTTGGAATTCTATATCAGCCAACTTTTCGTTAGCATATTCATTTAGCTTCTGGATATTATCTTCAAGAATAGATACACCAAAAGCACCAGCATGGCCTTCCGCATATGTGACTAAAGAACTTTCTTCCAAAAACGCTCTAAGGTCTCTAAAGTCAGGGTTGGGGCAATTGCGGCCAGACCCATCCCAATGCACTATTTTATCTTCATCTACCACTTTATTTAAAATCAATGTGGGTCGTTTATATATATCCATAATCTTATTGGCTATCAAACCAGTTAAAGCTCGATCGGCCTCAAAGTTAAGTCTAATAATAAGAATTTTATTATTTAATAAACCTTCATCTTCAATAATTTGTGCTATTTGCGGCAAAGCCTTATCTCTCATATCATTTTGTTTTTTCTTAGCGTTAGTACACATACGCACTGCCTGCTCAACCACAGATTCTGTTTCTCCGGGTTTATGTCCACGTTTAATAGATGCTATTTGATTATACGCTTTATAATCAAGCATCGCCTCAAACAGCACTCTTTTCTCGGTTAAAGTTCCTACACGAGTAATAGAGTTAATGCTAGGTGCAATATACCAAGCAATACCAGTGGGTGTTACTTTGTTATTCATAGAGTAAGCGTTTTTATCCGCCATAGCCATTATAAATGGATTTTTTAAATTCTTTGTGCCTTTGTCAATTAATCTACGAGTTTCATAATGATTAAATGGCATAACGTCGGCGATGATACCCAAGGCCGCAAGGTCAAGTAAATCATCAGAGTAATTGATTCCCAATAGAGAATCTAAGTATTGACAAAATTTAAATACTACACCAGCACCTGATAAAGATTTATTGTCATAATCACAAAGCTGATTGTTAATAATACAAGCAGGAGAACCTTCTTCATTTGAATGGTGGTGGTCGATAACAAGTACATCAATGCCTTTTGCTTTTAGTTCCTCATGCTCTTGCTTCTGGTTTGAAGAAGAATCTGGTGCTATAACTAATTTAATATCTACGCCTTTGGGGAAATTATCATAGTCTATACCATGTGCCTTAGTCGCATGGAAAGCATAATATATATTGTTTTCTGTAAAATATGGGCAAACTTTATGTAAATAGTTTAGCAAAATTGCGGAGCTGGTATATCCATCACAATCGGCATCAACCTGAATAAAGATATTGTCATTCGCGTGAATATGCGAAACTAACATTTTAGCTCCTCGTTCCATATTGTCCAAAAGCAAAGGATTAAGAATATCTTTGTCAGTTGTATGTAAATAATGGTATACATCGGTTATTTCTCTATTTTTAAATATTTGCTCTAATACTGAAAGATTTGGATCTCGTTCGCATTTTAATTGATATTTTATAATTCTCACTCCTTTACAGAATAATTCTTTCTTTAAATAATTTCATAAAGATTTCTGCACCTTGGTCAGTGGGCGAATCTTTATAATTTGTGATTTTGTTTTTATCAAATATAAAACTAATAGTCGCTATTGAGCGATATTTATCGTTAATAGATTTTAATTTTTTGACCAGTCGTTTATGCTCATCATCATTCAACTCCTGAAACTGGCGGTCAAACGCGATTATAACCTCTTTAGCCCCGGCCGCAAGTAATAAATTCATATGTTGAGCGGATAAGCTACTACCGCAACAAGCTACCGATATATTGTTTTCAAAACCAAAATATGAAGCATATTGTAAAACTGATTTTTCACTTTCAAACACTATTGCCTTTTGGAACGATTTAATATTATCTTTACTCCAATTAAGGCCATATAAATTCATTCCAAGAGGATGGTTATATATGTCTTTTCTTATCATCAAGGGGCGATATTTACCATATCGTTCTGCTTCTTCTTTACTCATACATCTACCACGCAATCCAACCAATCTATCGTCAATATCAAAATGCGGTATAGTGATTTGATCACCACCAAGATAATATCCTATTTTTGCTTTATCCAATGTTTCTTGGGTAATATGATCTTTTAGCCAAGGGGTGAGTTTAAGGTCATACCGCATGCGTGATAAAATAGTTTTATCATATTCTTTTAAAACAAGTATTTTACTATCCTTGATTTCTGTCTCTTGGATTCTATCATAATTGTTTAATATTTTCCAGTCTTGAATATCTCCATATTCATCATAATTAGCTTCGGCTTCTATTAAGATTCCAAAACGGAAAGCAATATATCTTACTGCATCGTTAAGATCTATTATCTTTCCTTTTTGAATTAAATTTATTTTAATTATAAGTTGGAATACATCAAAAGATGGTTCTTCACATCCTGTATAACAATGAAACAATCCGCTGTTTTCATAGTAATATAATTTATGAGAACCCTCTCCGGGAAGGTTGTGACAAATGGTGCTTGATACAATACCACCGTTTGTGTATTCTGGGTCGCCACCCAAGTCTAATAATAATTGATATATATCATCTAATGATAAAGTATCTCTTATTTCTTTTTTATCAAAAGAAAATGCCATTAGTCTTCTTCAAACGCTCCTTCCTCGTCTAATACAATTTTCAAATCTTCTATTGAAATAATTTCATAAGCAAATGATGTGCAGAACATTGGCTGAACTCTACAAGTTCCCAAATCAGCTTTGCACCATAAATATACGCCCTTATATTTACCTCTTCTGTTTTTATAAACCGAAAGTTTAAGTGTAGGTTTATCAAAAGCATTGTTAGCTAAAATAGTTTCTAATGCTTGAAGGTCTTTTTCGTTAACTGGAAGTAACACTTCACCTAAGTCAATCTTATCCGCTATACTCTTTGCACCACGAAGTAAGTTTTGGTCAGGTATTTCTGCGTCTTTCCAATCGCCATTCAACTGAGTACTACTCAATATGAAGATACCATATTGATTACAAATATCTTTAAGTTTAATTGCTAACATAAAGAGAATATTATCTTCTCTAAGCTTTACTCCACCACTGCGTTTTGTAATTTCTTCAAGTATTTTAAGCGAAGTATGAATGTAATCATAAAACACATAACTAACACCATTTTCACGTATATGCTTTTTAATTTTGTCTTCAATATCTTTTAACGAGAAGTCGGGAATAACTTCAATATGAATAGGACTTTTTTCTAACAACTTTGCGGCCTCGCGGACACGCTCCTCTTCATCGCCCTCATAAGTGCCATTAAGGATATGGTCTTCGTTCACGCAAGACAAAAATGCAAGCATCATAGTTTGAATTTCTTCAAGCTCCTGCTCTGTTGTTATATATAAGCAAGGCTCAGCTCTACCATTTCTAATCCAACCAAAAGTTTCATCATATATTTTATCGCAACCGATATAACAGCAGTCCGCAATCATAGTTCTTGATTTACCTACACCAGTAGGAGCGGAACGAAGATAAAATTTTTTTAATCTTGCACCTCTGGTAACGCTATTAACAAGGGGCCCATACATTGGAACACCAATTTCCGGGTGGGCTTTAAGTCTATCAATAAGTGAAATAATACCATGACCGGCCTGATAGCATTCTCCTAAATCGCTTGATACATAACGGCTTACTGTATCTTCAATTTTTCTTTCAATTCTATTAATAATATCCTCAAAAGTAGAATTGTCTAAAAATTCTTCCTGCATTTGCTTTTTCTTAGTATCAAAAATATTATCAGGGTCGTATAACCAAGTAACATCTACGCCGCAAGAATCATAAGCTCTAAGCAAAGACATTTTTTTCATACGGTTATAATAATAGTCAAATGCTGTTGGAATTGCGGCCTCAGCTACACGAATCAGCCATTCATCCCCTTTTCGCTCATTATATACACCCTGACTTTTAGGTCTTGTTGCCAAAAAGTCATTAATACTTTCAAGACTAATCTTATCCGCTCCAAGCTCATGTATTTTATAAATACTACCAAATACCACCCTATGAAACTCATCCGGGAAGTCTAGGTCTATAATATCATATCTATCTGTAATGTCTAAAATACCGGGTGAATTATAAATACAACCGATTACTTGCATAATGCTTGTTGTGTCCACAAATTTACTCGCCATTATTTCACCTCTTCATCTAAAAACTCAAATCTTTTTTTCTTTAGCGGCTTTCGCTCTGGCCGCAATATCTTTATTTCTTTTACTGTTGGTTTATATTCAGCTATATCTTTATTAATGTTCATTACTTTTGCTAAATGAATAGCGTGATAATATTTTTTTGCATTTTCGTATTGATAAGGAACAATACCAATACCATTATTTGCTTTATCTTTATCTCCGTGTTTAATTTCAAACCAATAGATTAAGGTTTTTAATATACCGGTATAACTATATTTATATTCAGCTATGTAAGTATTTAATTGTTTGCGGATTCGAGCATTTACATAACCTTCTCCAAACAATTGACCAATATAATTTTCTAAATCTTGTTTATCTCGTTCTTCTTTTGCCTTTGCGGCTTCATATTTTTCCGCACATGCAATATGAGCATATCTCATCGTAGAGACTTGTTTGCATTTTATTTTATCGCGGTCAAACCGTTCTTTACAATAAACACAAGTAACAAAATGTGCCATTTTATCACCTTTCTTTTTTATATTTTCTCTCTATATATATTATACCATAAATTATGAAAAAAGTCAAGTTAGTTTCCTAAGCTTGACTTTTTAATATTTATATTACTTTAACAAATCTTCCTTAATCTCATTGATGATAAGATAAACAAGCTCAGCTTGATCTCTTGTAGTTTCTATAATTTTCTTACCCTTACCGAGATATTTCTCAATAATCTGAGTAATCTTGGGGCCGTTAGTTGCGGATTTCTCCTGCATTAACTGACCTACAATAGACTGGAACTCTTTCATCAATTCATCGTAGTTATATTCTTTAACAATAGGAGCTTCCATACGCTCGGATGTTACCAGGTGTGCACCACTGGCCGCAGCCGCCTTATCAATAGCATCATTGAGAGCTTTTGTAAGTGCTTCGTAAGAAAACTCAATCTGAGGAGCAATGTGTTCAAAACGACAACCACAACGAATACTTTCATCTTCAGAGCGAAGTGTAAGCACTCTCTTGGACTCGGTATCATTCTTAATTACGTGAGCATATCCAATGATATCGCTCATACCCTCAATAATCGCAAGAGCGGAAGTTTGCATAGAAGAACCAATTTGCTGATATTCTTTACCATTTTTAGGACTAATTGTTTTTTCTTTATCGTGGGAGATAAAAACAACTGCATAACCAAGTTGAGTTAAAGTTCTAAATGTATCTTCAAATTCTTTCTTATATTTTGCCCAACCATTAGTTGACCAACCGCCATCACCGATATTTTCAATACCAAGCTGATTACATACATATTTCTGACAGTATTCAGCAGCAACGTCAGCAGTATCAATAATGATAGACTTAAATACTTCTTTTACTTCAGGCTTTTTAAGTTCACGCATAACCTGTTTCATTTCACCCCAAGAAGTAATATCCTGAGCCATTACTCCGGGCAATGCGTTATATCCTCTTTCAAACGCCAAGATAAGTGCACCAGGCATTCTGGCACCGAAAGTAGTTTTACCTACCTTCGGAGGGCCATAGAGAAATGTAATGTAACCTGAGAGATCACGACTTACTTTATGAGGGGTAATGGATAATAAGTTAATAGCCATTATTGTTTACCCCCTTAATTAAAAGTCAAATCCGTCATTAGCAACAGACTTAGCTGTGCCCTGGCCCTTAGAAGCCTTATACTCGTCATTTCTCTTTTTAAGAGTTGCAAGATATGTGTTACGATTTGCAAGAAGTTCTGCGAACTCTGTAGCGAGGATAGACTCTTCATCATCCCATACATAAGGCTCAGACTGTGCCCATGTAATTACAAAGTCCTTACGTGTGTTAGGAACTTCCTTGATATATGTTTCACCAAAAGCAGACTCTTCCTCAATTCGCTTTACAATAGTTTCAGAAATCTGACGACCTCTTACTCTTGTAAAGATAGGATTCTTAGGAGCTGCTTCAAGTCCTTCAAAATAATTAATAGCGTTAGTGTTAACTACTGAAAACTCAACGGGAAGAACATCGTTTCTGAAGTTAAAGATTGCACCCTTAACTATTGCCTTTTCGGGATATCCCTTTTCAACATCTGCATCAACATGACGAACATTTGTGATAATAATGTCTGTTTCGAATGTGTTACGAGTCTTTTCATCGTCGTTAATTACATTCGCGATATGAACAAAGCCACCTTCGTTTCTCTTAGCGGAAACAAGCTCTTCCTTACCATTGCGGTCGGTATAGAACTCGTTAAGACCAATAGCAGAATCAACTGTAAGCATTACTGCATTGTCTTCGCCATCTGTCATAATTGAACCGTGTTTACCGGAAATGATGTCAGAAAGAGTTGTGAAAGTTGAATTAGGCTTGCCCTGTTTTGTTGTAGCAGTAACAAAAGAGAAATGAACAGGAACGATATTTACCTTTGCTGCATCTGTTGCAATTTCAATATTACCTGTGATGTATTCAACACCATTATTTGCGGACTCGGGGTTGTTTACTACTTTCTTCTCCAAAGTGTGCTGATAAAGTACACCCTGAATAAATGTCTTGTTAATCATTTTCTTCTTCATTTTTCTTTTTCTCCTTAATCAATCTTATAATTTTTACCTTTTTCTGTTAAAATATAAACAATAGGATCTTTACCAATACGATCACAGAAACCATCGTTTACCAACTTTCTCATTGCACCAGATACCATTCTTGTTGAAACAAACAAACCTTCCGCAATATCACGAGATTTAAAGTTTGTTGTATCTGTCGCCTTCTGCATATATTCAAGCACAAGCTTGCCATTATCAGTAAGGTCGGGTTTATCAGCTTCCTTTTCGCATATAGCGTCAAGATAAGCACGAATTTCGTCTGTCATCAGACTTTCTGCCACATCGGGTGCGGCCGCAATCAAAGCGTTAATAAAATCAATAAAATTCTGTTTCATATTAATAATTCTCCTACTTTTATTTTTCTTACATATATATTATACTACAATTTTTTAAAAAAGTCAACTTTATCCATTATAAAGGATGAGTTCCTTCGCGTATGGGAGAGACTCAACCCATTTTGAAAACGCATTCCATTCGGATAATTTATGGAAATTACGTTGGAAATACATATTACGAATTACTTCGTAATTAGCTGTCCAAGTGCGTGTTTGCAACCAAGATTCTGGAAGAAGTCTAACTAAAGCCTTCCAGTATTTTTTATCTTGTGTTTCAATATATTTAAGGCGTAATTCCTCACAGCTTTCTATAATAGGAAGCATATACTTATCTTCTATACTACTATCATAATCGTCTGTTTCAAAACAATCGAGAGTAATAGGATTAGAGGCTAATCTATGCATCGTGCTTGTGCTATTGGCTACTGTTGAAATTTTATAAGTATCTGTTTCTTTCCACCAATAGAGAGGAGCTGTAATATCAACAGAAATAAATATCTGTCTCATAAATTTTCTATGCTCAGGCCCAGCCTTAATTAGTCTCTGAGCAAGATTTAGGTCTTTAGGACCAATAATGCCGTAATTAGCAAAATTTTCATCACAGTTGAAAATAATATTATTTTCCCAAGATGCAAATGTAATAGAGCCATCTGGATATATTTCTTCGAGTGTTTCATCAACCTCTCGCAAATCAGCTATACCAAATACACTGTCTGTGTGTTTCCAAGAGGAAAGAGGGTTTCTCATTCCTCTTAAAGCACCTTCAATATTAAAAACTTGAGTTTTTTCAAATTTCATTTATCGGTCTCCTTAAATTGAAACTGTGTAATTTTGAACTTGCGGGAAAATATGCGAAACAAATATTTCTATATTGTCTATGAAATATTTATCTTCCACATTTTGACAATAGTCTTCAATAAAATCGCTATATCCAATGAAATTTTTAATATTCAAGAAACCTTTCATACGAGCCGCAGTGCGTAAGTCGATAGGATTTGCTCCCACAATAACTCCTCCAACCTGGTCTGCTTCTTCAAAAAGTCGATAAGTCTTTCCTGAACCTCTTTGTCCAATAATTACGTTTGTCTGTTCCATATTTAATTCATCCTACTTTCATATTATATCCATATTCAGTTGTCTTGAAAAAAGAAATCCAATATTTTTCTTTAGCATTCAAATCTTTTTGTGGACATTCTTCGAGTATTTCGAAGGTAAAATTCTCTGGACCTACTTCTTTCATAGCGGTATATATAATCTAATTGTTTGTATCTATTCCTAATCCTTTTTTAATATGCTCAGACCATCGTGTAGCAATATCAATAGCCTGACCTATATAAGATTTCTTATTGGTTAGATTAGTTAATTTATATATACCAGTAACAACTTTTTTATCCGTAAAAACACGAGAAATTAAATCCTTATAGGGTTTCTAATAATATCCTTCCCAAATCATTTTATTTAATGGTCTGGCTTCTCGTAAATAGGGTATTATTTCTCTTAAACGAATAATTTCGTTTAAATCTATATCACTTAATTGTAAGCGATATATGTCTTTATTTTCGTCAGCAGCTCTTTTTTCTGCCTCAATTGCGGCCGCCAGTCTATGAGCAGCTTCGTCAAGCATAATAACAGTTGCCGCCAACCTCTCCTTTTTCTCCAATAGTTCAGCATCAAATTCTGCAGCAGCATCTTGTAAGATTGATAAATACTCATTCTTATATTCTGCTACTTTAGATAGATATAAATCTCTTTCTTGAATAGCACTTTCTTCAAAGCGATCCTGCATAATATTTAAAGCATTATCAAAATAAAGAGATATATTATCATCGATCTGATCTTTTAAACGCGTTATATTAGAAAGCATTTCATCTCTCTGTGAAGTGACTGCGGCCAGGTCTTTTTCAACTATAGCTCGCATTTCTGTCAATACAGCAAGATTTTCCTAAGTTTCTTCTTTCTGCTATACGGCTTGTTTATAGGCGTTTAACTAATTTTCTATTTCCTAATTAGTAATTAGATTTTTCTATTGGACCCCAATAAGTCGAGGCCTAATAGAAAAATAATAGAATAGGAGGCATATTAAAAATGTTATTAAACACCCGCTTATTATACCTAATGCTATCATAGGAGGGTAAAAATGAGGGGTAATTTACTTATTACCCCTCGCGGAAATTAAACTTCTATTATTCAGCGTCAGGAACGCAAGCCTTACCGTCATCTGTAAGTGTAAGATACTTAACAGTTACGGGAGCCTCTACTGTAGCTGCAATACGAGCACAGAAGCCTTTCTTAACAAGTGCGTTGAAAGCACCGTTAATTACTCTCTTATCCATATCCATAGCGTCTGCTACGTCATCAAGAGTTACATTGTCGCCCTTAATGCTCTCGAGATGAGCAAGAATCTTCTGAGCGTTTTCGCTAAGCTCGGACTTGTCACAAGCTACGCCTTCATCTGTGATTGTGAGGAAAGAAACATCCTTTGTTCCGAGACCTTCAGCCTCTACACGAACACCAAGACCCTTCTTTACGAGTGATGTGAAGCAACCATCAACTGCTCTCTTTTCCATACCAAGAGCGTCTGCTACATCTGCACTTGTTACGTTGCCGTCAACACCTTTCAAATAATTCAATACCTTTGCTGAGTTTTCTGTCATTGCCATAATTTTTTTCTCCTTAAATTTTCTTTTTTTTTTTTTTTTTTTTTGTTCATTTGAATGCTTTTATAATTATTATGTAAGAACTTTTATTTTTTCTTACATAAATATTATACCATAAAATTTTAGAAAAGTCAAATTTTTTTATGATAAAAATTCTTGAACCATTTCATCAACTATATCATATTCTTCAAAACTATCAAAAGGTGATGAATATATAATTCTTTCAATTTCTTTTTTTGCAGCTTCTATTATAGCCTCATCGGTCTATTCTTGAATAATTTTTTCACAAGCCGCGATACGCTTAGCAATATTGCGAAGTTCTTTTTTCTTCATAAAAATCTTTTTCCTTTGTTATTATAATTATACCACAAAATTTTTAAAAAGTCAAAAATTTTTCAATAAAATCTTGCTCAGAGATAATTGTTACATTAAGTTTTTTTGCTGTAAGATTTTTACTCGAGCCAGAAGTGGTATCGTTATTGATTAAATAAGTTGTATTTTTGCTAACAGAACTAGAAACTTTTCCGCCCGCTTTTTCAATTGCGGCCTGAAGCTCAGATCTGTTCTTAAAATGAGTTAATTTACCTGTAATAACTATTGTTATTCCTTTAAGAGTTTCGGTGTTTTCAGCGGAAATTAAAGAGTCTTCCTCAAAATTAAGTATGTCCGCAATTAAATCAAATTCTGTATAGTCAAAAAGGAGAAGCGACCTATGCTTTTCTACACCAAAAGTGTCCAAAGTATAAAAAGCAAAATTTTCTTTTATAGCTGTTCTAAAATCAGACCAGCCAACGAAGGTTTTATTCAATTCTTTTGCTACACCTACTCCTATCAACGGAATACCAATAGCCGATAGGTATTTGACAAAAGTGGTATTTTTACTATCCTCAATTGCGGCTAGTATTTTATCAACCGAACGTTCCCCAAAACCTGGCTGACCAACCCACTCTGTCCTGTGGTTATGTAAAGAGTAAATATCAATAATAGAATTCAACCATCCCCAATCCATTAATTTAGAAATGGTGCTAATCGAAAGACCTTTAATATCAAGTCCCTTCTTTCCGCAATAATGGTCTATTTTATTAAGCAATTTACCGCTACATTCTGGATTAGAACAAAAGAGAAATTCAGATTCATTATCCTTATTAACTACTGTATCACCGCCACAAATGGGGCACTTATCGGGAGGTAATAAATTACCTTGGCCGCAAGTCTTATCTCCCCAAATAATTTGTGGAATAATCATATTTGATTTAATAAGTGTAACTTCCTGTCCTACTCTTGGAGAACCAAGCAATTCCTTCATAACACTAAGATTATGAAGACTTGCTCTCTCCACAATAGAATCTCCCGTATCAACAGGTTCTACTATTGCTACTGGAGTTAAATTACCTATTCTACCCATAGTCCATTCAATATTTACCAACTTAGTTTTATATTCTTCGTCATAAAACTTATATGCAATAGCATTATTAAAATGATGTTCGGTTGCTCCAAGAGAGCCACCATATATTACATCATCAAATTTAAATACTAATCCATCTATTGGATAATCTAAATGTTTAGCTTGGAAAGTTAAGTAATCTATATGACTGTTTTGAATTTTACCATTAGTAATCGCTACATTTGGAACTATATTAAATCCTAACATTTCCAAAGTTGTAAGTTTATGACTAACAAATGGTGCAGATTCCATCCCCTTTATTACATCCCAAGCAATAAAAGATAACTTTCTTTTAGCACATTCGTTGCTATCAAGTAATCTAATACTACCGGCCGCAAAATTACGAGGATTTTTATATTCATTAGCAAACTCTTTAAAATTTGCATATGAACAAATAATTTCTCCATCAACTATCAAATCTTTTTGATAGTCAATTCTTTTAGGTATATTTTGAACAACCAATGCGTTATGTAATATATCTTCACCAACCAAACCATTACCACGTGTTTCTGCGGCAACAAGTCGTCCTTTCTCATAATGTAGTGAGCAAGTCAGGCCGTCCATTTTCAACATAGCAAGTATTGGTTGATTATTAACAAAATTATTAACTTCAGTTAAATCTTTTGTTTTTTGTAAAGATAGCATTGGATGATTATGTTCAACTTTATTTAAGGCTGATTTTACTTCATAATTCACCCTTTGTGTAGGTGAATCTGAACGATAATATCCAGTTTCTCCCTCTAATTGAACAAGTTCAAAATACATATTATCCCACTCTTTATCTGTGATTTCTGGGTTGCCTTCGTCATATAAAGTCGTGTAATAATTAAGCGTTTTGACTAAATCATCAATTCTATTTTTCATTCTTACCTCTTATATTATATCATAATTTTTTAAAAAAGTCAAATAATGGAGGAGGGGTGGAACCTCCATTATTTATACTTTACTTACGGATAATATTTTACTACCCTTGATTATCTGAACACCAAGAGCACTTCTGCTACCTCGAGCAATGTCACTACCTTTAATACAAATGGAATTAGGAACACCACCTACTAATACCATATCATTATCAGATACTAAGGTTGCGGCCGCAATATTTCCAGTTGCATCAGTAATTTTATAACACATTAAACCACGAGTTCCGCGACCTTGTAATGTAAATTCCTTAATAGGAATACGTTTACCTATGCCATATTCGCTAAATACAGCAAGATCATCGGTTGCGTCTCTAATAGGAAGAACAGCCACTACTTCATCGCCATCAGTAAGGTTAATACCCTTAACGCCAACTGTAAGTCTACCAGAAGCACTAATATCAGTGGATCTCATACGAACTACAAAGCCCTTGCGAGTAACAATAAACATTTCTTCATCTTTAATTAAAGTTACTTCAGCTAAACTATCACCCTCACGGAAATTTAATGCTTGAATACCTGTCTTTTTCTTTGTCTTTAAATATTCTTCTAAGGTTGTCTTTTTAACTGTTCCATTTTTAGTAATAAATAAAACATATTTAGCATCTGTTTCTCTATAGATAGAATAAATTGTTTGTACTGTTTCACCTGCGTTAAGCTCGATAAGAGAAGAAATACTTACACCCTTTGTGGTGTTACTACCTACGGGGATATCATTAACCAAAAGACGATACATCATTCCACCATCTGTGAAAATCATAAGTTGATCTATGGTATTTGTCCTTATGATAGTATCTACAATATCATCTTTTGACTTAACACCCTTGCCCGCTCTTTTCTGTGCCTTGAAGCTTGCGGCCGGCACTCGTTTAATCAGGCCACTCTCGGTAATAATAACTACACATTTCTCAGGCTCTACAGATGCAATTTCTTTTTCTTCTTTTGTTGCTTTATCTTCTGTTAACTGAGTGATTTCTGTGCGTCGTTCATCACCATATAACCTTACAATTTCTTGTAAGCGAGTTCTTAATTCTGCATGGGGATTATTTAATATAATATTAAATTTTTCAATAAGAGCTAATAACTCTTCTTTTTCTTTATAAATTTCAACTTTTTCCAAGTTAGCTAAACGACCTAATTTCATATCAATAATAGCTTTAGCTTGGTTTTCATTAAAATTATATTTTTCTATTAATTTTGTCTTGGCCGCATTTGCACTATCTGAAGACTTAATTAATGTAATAATATTATCAATATCTTCAAGAGCCTTTAACAAACCCTCTGTAATATCCAATTTATCTTCCGCCTTAGCTTTATCGAACTGTGCTTCTCTTGTAATGCAATCAACATTGTGATTAACATATATTTTAAGACAGTCCTTTAAACCCATTTCGGTTGGAGTTTTGTCTATTAAAGCAACTTGATTATATGAAATAGAAACTTGTAAATCTGTTTTTGCAAATAGAGAAGTAATTACTCTAAGTATAGAAGCACCTTTTTCACATTCTATAACTAAACGATAACCCTTTCTATTGCTTTCGTTTCTAATATTTTCGATTCCAACAATCTCGCCATTATCCGCGAGTTCACCAATTTGTGACATTAAGGCTTCTGTAGCAACACCATAAGGTATTTCATAGAACACAATATTGTTATCTTCTATGTTATATTTACCACGAAGTTTTACAGAACCCTTACCGGTTTTAATAATATTAGCCAAATCCTTTTGGTTAATAATTAAACCTCCTGTTGGAAAATCGGGGCCCGGAATATTAGGCTCTTTACCATCCATATAATCATAAATAGCATTGGCTACTTCTTTTAAGTTATGCGGCAACCAGTTACAAGCCATTGCAACTCCAATGCCAGAGTTAGGATTACATAATAAATTCGGAAAAATTGATGGCAAAGTAACAGGTTCGTTTTTAGTTTCGGAATAGTTCGGTATAAAATCTACATTTTTCTTTTTAATTCCACTCAACATACCATCTTCGGTAAGTTTACTTAAACGAGCTTCAGTATAACGATAATGGGCCGGTCCATCACCATCAATATTACCATTAGACCCGTGGAAATCCAATAATGGATATCTCATAGTCCAAGACTGAGAAAGTCTTACTAATGCACCATAAATAGATGAGTCTCCGTGCGGGTGAAAATCCGCCATAACATTTCCTACTATGTTAGCACATTTTACATGGGGTTTAGCGGAACTAAAGCCGCAATCAAAAGCTCCATAAATTATTCTTTTTGCTACTGGTTTTAAACCTGATTTAGCATCAGGTATAGCTCTATCTGTATTTACTGCTACGGCATATTCAATAAAGTTCGTTCCAAGTTCTTTTAAAATATCATTCTCCATCAAACATCGCCTCCGCACTATGATTTTTTACATACTCTTTTCTTGGAATAATTGCAGTTCCCATTAAGTCTTCAAATAATTTATTTGTAGCTTTAATGTCAGAAATAGTAATTTGTTTAATTGTTCTATTATTAGGATCAGTTAAAGTTTCTTCGGTTTCTTCAACAGACATTTCGCCTAATCCTTTCATACGATTTATCGTATATTTCTTTCCCTCATGAGCTTTTCTAAATATCTCTAATTCTTCATCGTTTTTAAGATATTTATATTCTTTGCCTATGGTAATTTTATAAAGTGGAGGTACTCCCGCATAAATATGACCATCTTCGATTAATTCCGGGCAGAAATTCCAAATAAATGTGTAGAACAGATTCTTAATATGGGCACCATCTACATCCGCATCTGACATAATAATTATTTTATCATAACGCAAATCAGAAGGTTTATAAGTAATTTTCATTGATTTTGTGTCAATAGATAAACCAAAAGCCTCAATCATTGTCATAATTTCTGCATTCTTTTGGATTTTATCTAATGTTGCCTTTTGAGTATTAAGAATTTTACCTCTTACGGGCATAACAGCTTGAAATTCATTATTGCGGGCGGTCTTAAGGTTACCTGACGCGGAATCTCCCTCTACAATATAAATTTCACATTTGTTACGCTGCTTGCTATAGCAATCCGCAAGTTTACTGTCAAATTTCAATACTTTTTTCTTTTTGTTATCGAGGCTTCTAACTGCTTCTTTTGCACTTTTTGCCTTTTCTCTGGCCTTTCGAGCCAACAATGCTTTTTCAATAATTACTTTAGCATCTTTCTCGTGTGTATTTAACCAATTAGTTAAACCTTCTACGATAGGAAGATTAAAAGGTTTCATATCTAATTTTGTAATACGACTTTTTACCTGAGCATCATAACTAACTCCGGGTGCAGTAATATTAAAAACTAAATACATACCTTCTTGGAAATCATCACCGCTAAAGTTTTCGTCTTTTTCTTTAAGTATTTTCTTATCTCTAAACCATTGGTTAAAGGTTCTTGTAATTAAAGCTTTAATTTGCGTGATATGCGGTCCAGATTCTGTTAATCCAGTGTTTACATAAGGTATAAGATTAAGAGAATAGTTTGAGGTATAAGTTAAAGCTAAATCAATTTTATATTTATTTTCCTCATACTGAAGAGAAAAACGATTTCCTATAATCTCTTTGCCACTAACTGCATCATCTACCAAATCGCTTAAACCATTTGCAGAGAAATAAGTTGTTTCTGTTCCATTGTCATTAAGTTTAATGGTGAGTCCTGGGCAAAGACAAGTAATAGTCTTAAACAATTTTTTAACCGCTTCGGTCTCTACTTCGGTATGGGTAAAGAATTCTTCACTAGGATTCCATCTTACGAATGTGCCTGACTGCTTTGTGTTTGCAAACGCCTCGGGTGCGGATTTTGCACGGGCCGCAAACTCACCTTCTTTAAAGCGAACAAATTCAACTTGGCCATCTCTACATGTAGCAACATCAAGCCAGTGAGAAAGATAGGTTGTAATTTTTGAACCAATACCAAAAGAACCCAAAGAGGTTCCTTCATATGTACCATCTTCGCGATATTTACCTGAGGTATTTAATACGGAAAATGCTGCTTCAAGGATAGTTTTTCCATCTTCACGGAATGAATTAGGAATAAATCCTTGGCCATAATCTCGTACTGTAATAATATCTTTATTTAATGTAACTTCAATTACATTGCCGTGCCCAAGTCGGAATTCATCTATTGCGTTTGATACAATTTCAACGAGCAATTGAGTTGAATAAGTTGTATCACCCGCATAAACTCCGGGGCGTAAACGAGTAAATTCAAGAGGCGAAAGAGACTCGATCGATTTTTCATTATATAATTTCTTATCCATTAAGTATCCTTTCCTAAATTAATAGCGAATGTAGCCAGTTTATCCGCCATTTCGTTCCATTTAATTCCTTTGTGTCCTGCGACTTTTCTTAAATCAATACGATAACCCTTTTTATAATATTCATAATAAGTTTTCATATATTCAAGATTTTCTGGCGGATTTCCATCAGACTTAAGCCAGCCATTGCGTTCCCATCCCCAAATCCACTGATTAAGAGAGTTTACACAATAAGCTGAGTCGCTATATACTATTGGATTATTAAGCCCATATTTTAAGAAAACATAAAGAATGGCTCTTAATTCTTCAACGTTATTGGTAGTGCCATAGTTTCTTTTTTGATATAATTCAATGACATTTTCATCATCATCAAGAACTACAACTCCAAACCCACCAACATTATCCATGCGGCCATTCTTTAGAGAACTACCGTCAACATAACATATCATTAATCTATTTCCTTTCTTTATTTATTTCTTACATATATATTATATCATATTTTTTTAAAAAAGTCAATTAGAACGAAAAAGTCCAATTATTGATTGGACTGTTTGCGTTTCTTTCTGATAATTTTATAACCCATATCTTTGTTTTTAAGATATGTTGCAAGTTCTGCTTTGCAATCAGCAATAAGCTGTTTACAATCAGCTATTTCCTCTTCAAACATACAAATATGTTTATAAAGACTTTTAGCTTCATAACCACGAGGAGAATAATGCTTGCTATGCTTCATAGAATAATAAAGCTGTTTAAGTGCGGCCAAGCCGGGTTTAAGAGTGTTGCGAATATAGTCTTGAACCATTTTAATATCAGCTCTCGAGGCTGAAATACCTTCGCCCGTACGACGATTCTTCATATCAAAGTCATCAGTGTGACAATATGCTTTTGCCTCGATATAGTTGCCATTTAAGGGAGAATTAAAGTAACAAGTAGAAATACCTTTATCTTCATCCCAAGTAAAATTATATTTAACTGTCATTCTTTTTAACTCCTTATTTATTTCTATTTATATTATATCATAAAATTTTATAAAAGTCAAGTAAAGGATCACTTTTGCTCGCAAAAATCCCCATATGCGGGAATATTTGAAACTACGGCCGTCAACGGAAACCATAAGGCATTGAAAGAAAAAAGTGAGTGCTTATTACACTCACTCCATATCTGGATTAGTATTATGTTCATCGCGATATAATTTAATTGCTGGGGTCATCATTTCATCAGGCCAGCATTCTTGCCATATTTGCTCGATAGAAATAGGCGTAAGATTATTCGTGTCCGCACCTATGTGGTAAGTTCCATCGTGATAGCCAGTAGGAGCATTACCGTGCAAATGACCATAAAGCACTACTGTTTCAGCATTGTCTCGTCTTACCATTTCTATAAACTCTGGGGAGGCGATAGGGAAGTGACACAAGATAAAGAAACGACCTTTATAAGAAAGGTAGGTTATATCGTGTATTTCAATTCCATTAGCACGATAGATGTCAAGCTTAGCCCTACCATCATGATTACCACGAACAAGAATAACGCGGCCGTTAAGGCGGTCAAGAATAGATTGAACGCTGTCTGGCTGTCCCATAAAGAAATCGCCAAGCACATAGACTGTATCATTTTCTTTTACGACACTATTCCAATTAGCGATAAGAGCTTCATTCATTTCGGTAATATTCGCAAAAGGGCGTGAAGCCGCTTCGTATTTAAGAATATTTAAATGGTTAAAATGAAGATCTGAAGTAAACCAAATCATGCCATATCCCGTCCTTTCATATCTATAACTTCACCTTTTTCGTCAACATAAAGAATATAATTAAATTTAAATTTATCATTAACAGGGTCTTGATATTGATTAAACATACGATCAATAACTGCGTTAGGAACGCATGCACGACCCTCTCGTAACGCATTACGCTCTTTGCATATCTCAATTGGCGTTTTCATTACTACTGCATTTATTGTATAACAAGTGTCATCCATTTTAGGGAAATGGAGTTTAGCAAGTATTTGAATGCGGCCAAGCTCGGTCACATGACTCGCATCCGCGATAATAGCACTTTCTCGGCGGTCAATTCCTCTTTGTATCTGGGCCGCAAATTCATCATACACCGCATCTTCTTTTGAAAAATAAGGTTCATTTTCTGCGACCATTTTAAAGCGAATAGCGTCTCGAGATATATGCAAAGCATTTTCATTAAATATTTTTCTTACAGCAGTAGTTTTTCCTGAGCCAGGAGGACCAACCATAAGCCATAAATTTACTTGTCTTTTCATATTTTCTCTATCACTCCGTCCATTATTAAATCATAAAAGGTATCTGTTACAACATCTAAATCCTCGCCGCCAATATGATATGTACAGCTTGGTGCACAATCAATATAAAGCACCCAAATATTATCGCTACGCAAAAAGCAACTGATTTCAACCATAGCGTAATCAAATTCGTCTTCGGCATAAGCAATATGTTCCGGTTCTTCTTCATCCATTTTGAACTTAAACCATTCTTTTGCCTCGGCCGCAGACAAATATTCAAACCGTCTTTCATTTATAAATTCAGAGCCTAAACGAAATCCATATTTCCTTAATACTTCTGGAGAAATATTTTCTTTTAATTTAAACATCACACAGCGTCCTCTATCTTTCCTATTACAGATTGAGCTATTTCGTAGGCTTCATCTGTTAAGAAATGGTTATAATCCATATCTGAATACATTACTAAACTGCGTAAAAGAACACCAAGTTCTTCTTCTGTAAGCTCTAAATTTAATTCGTTCATTCTTCTTCTCCTATTATATCAATTTGACAACTTTTCATTACTTCAATTGCTGCTTTATGTTTTTCCGGAGTGGTTCCGGCACAACAACTTGCATCAACAATAATTTTAGCATCTGGAAACATATTTTTTAATATAAGTGCGTTTGAAACTACACATATATCTGTGCATAAACCAACAATTTCTACTGTTGTAAAGTCAAAATCATAAAACCTACTCCATTCAACATAACCAAAGGTGCTTTTAATTAAAATACGACTATCGGTAGTATTTAGTTTAGGATGAATTTTCCAACCATCAGTGAATGTAATACAATGTTTAATAGGCAAAGCTTTACCCTCAGAAGTAGAAAGATAGTTTTCATTATGGCTATCCGCTGTAAAAATAATATCGTGTTGCTCATAACGATATTGATCAATTTTTTGCATAAAACGAGGAACAATTTTCTTTGCTTCCTCAGAACCAAGAGCTCCATCAATAAAATCATTTTGCATATCTATTACTATTAAAGTCTTTTTCATATAACTTTTTCTCCTTTTATAAGGGTAACTTTAAAATCATTTAAATTAAGTAAGGCTGCTTCATTACACCATACTGCACCAATATCTATATCTATCTTATGACCATTTGCGTAAAATAATACACCTTTCTTTTGGTAGTAGTTATAAACTTCTTGCTTTACATAGGGAACGGGAGTATGCCCATGAACTATGAAAATCTGATCACTGTGTGCCCAATAATTATTAAAATGTTCGCGATTCCAAAGCTGCTCTTTAGGTGTAGAGAAGAAAGCACCAGAATGACATAAACAAATGATACCTTTTTCAGTTTCTAATTTTGCTTGGGTGGGCAATTGGTTAATTTTATTTAACCAATCGTGTACATCAGGATCTTCGAGGGCATCATAAAAGGTTTGATACCCTCCATTGTTCATAACCATATGATACCAATATAATGAAGAATAATTAGTGTCAAAATATTCATATATCGCTTTAAAAAGCATATCTTCGTGATTGCCTTTAAGATAAATCCATTGAGGATTGTTGTATATTTCTTTAATTAGTTTCCAACCATAAGGTGAGCGGTCATTGGCATCACCAAGGAAATATATTATATCATCGGGTTTTAAAAAATCACATATTTTTTTATAAATATCAATACGACCGTGTAAATCTGAACAAGCGTATATTGCCATTAAAATAGCTTACTTATAAAAAGTATAACTCCTTCAAGAATTATGGAAACGGCATTGCTACATCTATATGTGATTTCATCAATTTTAAACTTTAATAACATTTTCTAACTCCTTAGTCTTTTTAAGTTCTTCAAGAGTATTTTCTACTATTAAATCATAACCTGTCTGATGACCACCTATTGCGTAATATTTAATATTTCGAGTTTCCAGCAGATTCATCATCGGTTTGGCTAATGCATTACTTTCTTCTTCCGTCTGGAGGCGGCCAGAGGCATTATATGGCTTTACTCGGAGAAGAAGATAATTACGATTTTCATAACTGTTAAATACATCCATTACTGATTTATTAAAGTTCTCTGTAAGAGAAGTATCATTGTTATAAAATATAGAGAGAGGGAGTGGAGAATCGGTTACAATAACTTCAACCTTATCCCTACAGCGGCTCATTTTGAAAGATTGTTTGCCAAAAATGTAAGATTGATTTTTAAAGACTTCAGTATTTTCTTCCCATACCTTGTCCTTTGCGAATTCGGTTACAAGTTCGGCATTCACTCCATTCATCTTGAGCATTGCGAATATGTATGCGGCCCCGGTTGACTTTCCTGCACCGGGCACGCCAAATAAGTTAATTACTATTGTTTTCATTTGTATATATGCGGCGAGGGCGTCTATCATACTACGTAAGTCTAGATATACGGAGCCGATACCGGCTGGCCGCAATCCTTTCTTACTATTTATTATTATTTGAAAATGCTAAAGCTATTTTCATATCATTTGAAATTGTATCATCTGGCCCCAAAATTAATGCTGTGTCCATTACTTTTAAAGACAGAGAATTGTTTACCATAAAGGAAACAAGGGCGGGAGAATAATATTTTGTTAAAGATTCGCTAATAATATCATCTACTATACTTTTATATGATGCTTCAGAAGATTTAATCTTGTTTATATAATAGTCTTTGTTTTCTAAAAATTTATCAGTTATATTTTTATCCAAAGTAGAGAAACCTTTGCCTGTAATTTGTCTTTTAATTACGCTAAAGAACTGTGACATAATAGTTTCAGTAATATCAAGCTCTTCCAAAAATTCAATCTCTATAGCAACCTCTTTATCAGAATTAAACAATATAGAAGATAAACCAGGAAATGGGTTTGCTTTTGGGTTATATTTTGCTCTTACTTTAAAATATCTATGATTATTTCCTATTGGGTAATATTTAAATACATTATCAAGTTGTTTACAAAAATGGAAACCAGCTTGACATAGTTTTGGTGTACCTTCATAAATATGAATTTTACCAAATTCATACTGATAACCGTTACATTTCATATCCTTATCGGTTCCCTTATATCCTTCAACCCAAACAAAATTTTCTTCTGGTTTTTCGGTATTTGCACAATTAGAATATAAAGATGGTTCTGTAGCTGTTGGGGCTTTAACACTATTTAAATTAACATTGCTATAATACTGTAAATTATCTTTGGTATCTTCTAATATTTCATCTGGAACTTTAATGCTACAGACTGGATAGTTTGTTTTCTCGTCTACGAACTCTGCCGATATAACTTTATCTATTTTTGTTTTATGTTTTTTAAACCATTTCATTTTTTAATCCCCCAATAAATTTGTAAACAGTTTGTTATTACATCATTTAAAACAACATCTACTTTTTCATCTATATTCATAGAATTAGTTTCAAGATAAAATTTTTCAATTTTTTCCATTTCGTGAATCGCCTCTGCGGCCAAATTACGAGCCTCTTTTAAGGTATAAAGAGGAGGACAGCGTTTAACCTTAATTAAATACTCTGGGTTTCTTGGAATTAAGCAATCAGAATAGGGTTCATTGTTAATATATCTTTTTAAGAACTCCTCACAACGAAGTATATGGTGCAATTGTTTTGGATCATAACCATATTTTTTAATTTTACTTAAAAGAGTAGGATAAGGATGCTCCATTGCTTTATGTTTTTCTTTTGCCATACCTACAATACATTTTACTGCAAGATGATTATTGTAGTGTGCAATTGATTCTGCATTTGCCGCTAATACTTTGTGCCAAGGTGCATATTTTGCGTTAAGATAATTATATTCTGTAAACAAAATTTCAAGGAAGTTAATATTCTGCTTTTTAAAGTTTACGAACATTAAACGAATATCTTTGACATCAATATGTTCATTAGTTTCAAGAATAATAGTGGTGCTTATGGGCTTATGATTAAGAACGACATCTTGAAACGATGGAAGAATAATAGCTTTAGTGTCTATATCGCTATCTTCATAATTTAAATGATAGTTTTGAGAACCTTGAAGATAAACGCCAAAAACCTCGTAACCAAGAGCTTCCAAATACTCATAATCGCTTTTTAATCGTTTGAAAATCTTTTCGTCCATTAAAATTCACTCCTTTCTTAAAATGATGAATTAAGGCTAAACCTATTCGTTATCTTTAATTTCTTCCCATTCGGTCACAACAATGGTTTTTGTAACCTGATGGACTGGTATTGCGGTTTGTATAGGATATTCACTGTCCTGATACTCTGTTGCACCTCGTCTCCAATAGATAGAATAAAATGAGCCATCTGACCATTCAATAATACTATACATATCTATTGTCCAGCGATTCACTTCGCCAGTTTCGCTTTCATATTCATAATCATAAAGAAGTGCTCGAACATCATCTTCCGTTAACATTTCTCTATTTTTGAGTTTTCTACCAAGCTCTTTTTCGTATTGCATATTTTAATTTCCTCTTTTTATTTATCTTATATATATATTATAACATATTTTTTTAAAAAAATCAACCAAAGAAGAATTGTACAACTTCTAATTCTTTAATTTCACCTGCGGTCTCTTCGGTTACAACTCTGAAGTCATAATCGCAATACCAACAATGATAAACCGAATGATATTCGTTTGAACCTTTTGGATAATTTTCTTTCCACATTTGCTCGGCGTAATCGCCACATTTCGGGCAAACACGGGTAATCATTTCTTCCATTTATTATTCCTCCAAACCTGAACTACATTTTTCATTAACTCAGCAACTGTCATAGGTCCAACGCCACCGGGAACGGGAGTAATTGCGGAACAATAATCTTTTACATCATCGAAGTCAACATCACCACAAAGCTGTCCATCTTCATCACGATTAATGCCAACGTCAATAACCACACGCTCATATCCGATATATCCTCTACCAATAAATTTGGGTCTACCAATAGCGGCTACTACAATATCTGCGGGCAGAGTATGAAAACGCACATCAGATGTATGACTATGACACTGTGTCACCGTTGCACCTTCTGCCATCATCATATCAGCAAGCGGTTTACCAACGATATTACTGCGGCCAAGGATAGTCACGTCTTTACCATCAAGCTCAATATCATAATATTTACACAGGTCAATAATACCTGCCGCAGTGCAAGGTTTAAGACATTCTTGGCCAGAACGTAAGAGACCAATATTGAATGTAGTCAAACCATCAACATCTTTTGGAGGAGCTATGGCGTCGATAATATATCTTTCATTCCAACCTTCAGGGAGAGGGAGCTGGACCATAATACCATCAATCGTATCGCAGGTATTATAGAATTTAATATCGGCAAGCATATCATTTTTATCTTTATCTGTTGTTCCATAGGTAAAGTTATCTACTACAATACCTATTTCTGTAGCGGCTTTTATTTTATTTCTAACATATACCTTTGACGCAGGATCGTCTCCAGCAGAGAGAATTATTAGCCTGGGCCTGCGGCTACCATTAGCAATGGCCGCAAGCACTTCTTCTTTAAGTCGCTGTTTAATATCATCGGCTACTACTTTTCCGTTTAGTATCATAATCATATCCCTCCATTTTAGCTCCGCAATTAGGGCAATAATCTTTTGTATGTCCTGTCCTATAGCCGCATTTACTGCAATCATATTTATCCCAAATTCCACCCGCAGTAGAAACGCTATGAATCCATACGGCAGGTTCTGCTTGAATTTCTGCGGCTAAGATTTTAAGTATATCCTTTTTATGTGTTTGAACAAATTCAACTATTTGAGGATCAATCGGTCTTTCTTTGTAGTCTGGGCATACTACATAATCGGGAGTTATAAACCCACTGTGCTTTTCGTGAGTACAACACAGATTGCATCCCCAAAACTTACAATTACCACAGCACTTATTCATTATCTATTACCTCCTGGGCTTCTTGTTCTATTTCAAATAATGATTTATTACCAAGATATACATTATCTGGATTGAGCTCTATTGCATCTATTGGAGAGCTATCGAACTCTTTAAACCACTGTTGTGTTCTTTTATCTTCGATATAAGACTGGGGTACAATTAAGAACCCCATACTTATACCTGTGTATTTAATTTCATATACTTTCATTGATTGTCTCCTGGGCCTCTTCCATATCAGGTGCGGCCGCAGCGTCTTTTATGATGCCTTCAAGCACCTTGAAGGAGAAGTTCTTATGCTTATACGCAGTAAACTTAGGTCTATTAATAATGCGGACAACTGCACCCTCACGAACGTGAGTTTTTCCGACAGGGTCGGGTCCATCGCAGAAGAACTCTGCCATTTTTAATACATAAGCACCCAAGTCTCCAGGTTCAGTAGATACATCATTTATTACAAAGCGGCTTTCCTCGTTAAGAATTGCTTTTGCGAAAACAGGTACAGTCTTAACGCCCATCTGTTCACATCTATATCTCATAAAGTCGGGAGTATAATCAATTGTGTCACCATCTTCATTAGTCATAGTCATACGGTATACATAGATGTCAGACTGCGGAGCAAGAGGAAACTTAACTCCAACAACCTCATTCGCGTTAGGGTCAGCAACCACAAGGTTTTTGGGGTTGGGTTCGCATCCATAAGAGAAACGAGTGGTTTCACCATACTGCTTGATAAATTCCTTATCATTCAACTTCTTATTATCGGCATCGCCCATAATAGGAGTGCCTGTGTGTGTAAAACCTACTACTTCATAATATACTGTTTCACCCTTCCAAAGTTTACCTTCAAATATCTTAGAATGCTGTTCACGAAACTCATTAGAGCCATAGAAACCACCATCATAGTTACCAAGGATTGTGCGGCGGGTGCCAGAGATATAACCCCAGTCATAGATAGGAGTGCCGGGGCGACGAAGAATTCTGTCGAGCAGAGTGCGGCGGTAGCCTTTCAGCACAGGAAGATAGCCGGTTCTCTGAGAAGTGCCGTGCATTTTAAGAGTGATTTCAATTTCATCACCGGGTTTGAAAACGGAGAGATTGTATGCAAGCTGAGAAGTATCAATATGCTCGCTGAAAAGAGGTGCGATAGGAGCTATCTTCTTCTTTTTGCCCGCTTTAAGGTCCTTGGGGCCGCTGGCCGCAACCTTATTAGAACGAGGAATATATTTACAGCAAATCTCAACACCATTGAAAATATCAATAGTATCTCCGACTTTTACCTTACTTACATTACCAAAAGTTTCAAGTGTGCTAATAGGAACATAAAGGCCATCGGATTTTTCGCCTCTAAGTCTAATGGCAGATACATTTCTCTTATCCGCATCCATATATCCAGTATCAATTGTTCCATCTTTTGGATTCTTACGGCAAAGGTGATTTACCGCACAATATTCTACAGAAAGCTGAAGATCGGTAGGAAAATAAATTCCTATATCACCAACTTTAACATCAAGTCCAACTGTAGTAGTAGTTCCAAACACGTCAAGCAGCTGAAGCCTATCAGCATTTGGGTGTTTTCTTAAATTTTTAACTTCTATAACATATCCACAATGTTGTGCCATTATTTATTCTCCTTCCACAAAGCAATAAGCCAATTTATTTTTTCTTATTGGATTTCGCAATTTAATCATTGCTTTAGTCTCTATCTGTCTAATGCGTTCTTTTGTAACTCCCCATTCTTTACCTATATCTTCCAAGGTGCGGGAATCGGTTCCGTTAAGTCCAAAACGCATTGTAATTATTTCTTTTTCTTTTTCACTCAAAGTGCATAATACCTGCTGGACTATTTCTTTATTAGCCTCGTCCATTAAATTTCTCATAGGCGAACCTAATTTATCAGTATCTTCAAGAGTATCACCAAAGCTAACTCTATTCTCTTCATCTACTGGTATATCCAATGACAATACTTCTTTGTGATAATTTTCAAGCGTTTTAATATGACGCTCTTCAATATTAGTTATTTGAGCTATTTCTTCAGTAGTCGGCATTTGATTATTCTCTTGGAAATATTTATCTTTTGCTTTGGTAATTTTTAAACACTTTTCAACCATATTATGCGGCAAGCGGATGGCACGCGACTGAACAGTTAACGCTTTTGTAATTGTTTGCTTAATCCACCAAGTAGCAAAGGTAGAAAATCTATAACCCAATTCGGGATTAAATTTGTCAACAGCTTTGATTAAACCTATGTTACCCTCTTGGATTAAATCCAAAAGAGGAATTGAGTTATTCTGATAGCTTTTCGCTATACTCACTACTAATCGAAGATTCGACTGAATTAACTTTTCACGAGCTTTTTTATCCCCGTCCGCAATTTTTTCCGCAAGTTCTTTTTCCTCTTCTTTAGATAAAAGTTTTATATCTCCTATTTGTTTAAGATACATTTCTAAACAACTAAGTTCCTGTTTCATTCGCCCAACTCCCTATTATAAGCATCATCTATTGTAATTATTTTTTCATATAGCATTAAACCTTTGTCTTTAATGAGTTCATCGCCGTGATAATGACCAAAGCAAAAAGTATGAAAATCAATGTTCTGAATAAGCTCTTCCATCCAGATCTCCATAGTATTATCTACCCCAGTTTGATCTATACCCTGCAAGAAAAGGTGCGTGGGACGATAACTATAAGGACAAGTATGTGCCAATATGAGATCATAACGACTACCATCACATTTTTCAGAAATTTTATTCATTTCTTCTTTTGTTAACTGTTCATCTGCAAACCACTTATATCCCATCATAAGGCGATAGTTTTTATCTACGCTATAAGCTCCTCCTAAAACAAGGCAGGAATATTGACCAATATAATAACCATAACCGTCAATGAAATATCGTATATTAGGATATTGCGGCACAATATAAACATTACCACCAACTATATCATCATAGAAGATTTCTGCATTGTTCAAGTGCTCTGGTCTTGCTTCGTGGTTACCTCTTACGAGATACCAAGTAATATCTGGATATGTCTTGCATATGGCGGCCTTATATTTTTCTTCCCGCTCATCGAGATAATAATCAAAACAAGCATCACCTAATACTATAAGTGCCAATTTGCCCATATTTTTAAGCCGATCTGCACGCTTTCTAATCCATCCGTGCATATCACCTGTTATATATACTGGAATACTCATTACACTTCCTCCTCTTACTTTTATATTTTTTCTCCTGTTTTATACAAAGCCAAAGCCTCGATATCCGAATTAGTTAGTTCGCCTTCATAAGTTTTAATAATGGTTGAGCCACATATTGGACAAATTGTTTTAGCTTTAACGTGCGTTACATATTCCTTTTTATAATTTATAGGACAAAGATTGGTTATAATACTATGCTCATAAACAAAAGGAACAACATCTATTTTGTTTTTGCACATATCACAAATCATTTTCATTATTTTTATCTCCTCTTTTTCCTTTTTTATTTTTTCTTATAATTTATTATAACATATTTTTTTATAAAAGTCAAAAAAGAGCGACATAAGCCGCTCTTTTAATTTTACTTGATACAAGCGTATCTTTCCTTGTTAAGAACATCATACATCAAATCTATCTGTGTCTTACCCTTCATAATAGACTGGAATATAGAAGGACTTGCACCAGAAACGAATGAAGCATCAGGAGAAATATCAAGAATGGTGTCCTGACGGGCATTTACATTCCAATAAATCAACTTAGGCATTTCATAACCATAATCGTTAAACTTTGCTCTGATCTTGTCCATAAGAGTAAGAATCTGAGTATTTGCATCAGTACGAACACCATTTCTTATATGATAAGAAACATTCAATGAGCCCTGATCAACTTCCATATCTGAAATGATAACAAGAGACTGGGGAAGGTCTTCCTGCTTCAACTTGTGTATAACCGCTGTTTCAAGGATAAGGTTAAATACTGATTCAATGTCTGTGTTCTGGCAAAGGTTAGTCTGGTAAATTCTTTTTACTTTGTCGCAGAAGTCTATTCCAGCTGTAGGAACAAGTCTAGCATTTTTTGAGAAGCTAATGTAATTACCGTGGAAAGGACCCTTTGCTTTCTCAGCACAGTAGAGGCCAAGAGAAATTGCGATATCAATAGGATGAGGAGTTCCACCCCAAGTCATTGAGGCTGAAGTATCAACAACCGCAAGTGCATTAAGTTCGCAATCATTGAAATAATTTGCAAGATTATCCCAATACTTATTCACCATAAGACGATCAACATTCTCAATTGAATTATTCCAACATTTCTTAGCCGCATCAACACATTCGTAAGGATAAAGTGTTTTAGCATTAACCTTTGTGGTTCCGCTCTTCGCGAATGCCTCATACTTCGCTTTGATCATATCTCTGCGGGCAAAAGCATTCTTATACTTAAGGCCAGCCTTAGAAGGAATTTTATCAAATTCGATTTCATCCCATCTATTCGCTGACATAAGCTTTTCAAGAACACGAATTCTTTCACGAAGAATAGTAAGTGTTTTTCTATACTGCTTACTTGTCATCTGGAGATAACGTCTAGTGATTGCAGCAAGTCTACGAGATTCAGCACTTGAAGTATTTTCAGATTTTAACCACTTCGCAAGAAGAGAAGGAGTTTTGCACTGTACATCAAGAGCAAGCTGTTCAATAATAATATTGAAAGCATTAGCTTCAAGAGAAGTACCTTCAAAAATATAAAGGTCATCCCATCTACCAAACTCACTTACATACTGAAGATTACGGTCTGCCGCTTTCTTATCATAGCTTGCCAACCAACGCATACACACACGGAAGAAGCGTCTTTCGCCCTGGCCGCCACGAACATCACGAAGATAGAACAAACATTTCATCGCATATCCGGGGTTTTCGTCATAAGCGTTCTTAAAAAGAAGGATACAATCTTCATCACTTCTTTTTCTATAAGCACCTCCAAGTGCAAACAAGTCGAGCAACTTAGTGCCTGTAGTGCTCTTAGCTACAGCACCATTCTCAGTAAGTTTAAAATCATTCTGTTCCTTTAAAATAGATATTAACTTATTTCCCATATATTTTTCTCCTTTTTCTCTTAATCTTTATCAAGATTTTTATTTTTTTCTTACATATATATTATATCATATTTTTTTATAAAAATCAAATTATTGTAAAAAAGACATTATTAAATGTCCTCCTCTACATACTTCCAATGATAGCCTCCAGCTGTTTGCCGTTCTCCTCGACAAGCTGCAGCGACACAATCATTACTAAGACTATAGAATTTAGCTGCATCCGAGGCAGAATAAAATTCTTGTCCTGTTTCTATACATCTCACCCTTTTCCCTCTATTAGCTTTAACACCATCGTAGTACCCAAAAGAGGCATCAATAATTTCAATTTTCTGTAGACAATCCTCTTTTGTAAAATTAATAGGCATATCTTCCAAACGACACCAATGGGCACTACCCGCCACTCTTCTACTTCCATTAACCGCGGCTCTGATTTTACTATAACCAGAACCTTTAATGGTTAGTGCTTCATCTACACTATTATAGATTTCACCAGTTTCAAGTTCCACTATTTTTGCGGCAAGAGAGGGTAAAGTAATTTCAACACGTTCGTTCTCTGGTATAAGTTTATATGTCGCTGGATTTGTTCCAATCTTACTTAATATTCCTTTTTTTGCTAAATTAGCTAAAACAACTACTGTGCCATCTGCGTGATGTAATTTAATATCATTTATACAAAAATTACATTGAGTAAAGTTACCTTCAATAACTTCCATCATAGCTTGCTCTTTTTCGGTAAATTTCATCTTTTAATTCTCCTTATTTCTGGTTTAATTAAATTATTTGTTATTGGTTTTATTATAGGTTTGGTTAAATTATTTGTTATTTGCGATATAAAAGGTTTATCAGCAATTTGTTCTATTTTATCCTTATTATAATTCAGCCCTAAAGCAATGATTTGCTTTCTAGTGGTAGATAAACTTTTATTTAATTTATATGCACAATATTCTATTCCTTTTTGTGGATAAAATCTCTGTAAAAAAGATATATCTTCATCGGTCCAGGGCGAAGAGATTTTTTTCAAAATATCACTAATTGCCTCTGTATAATTCTCAATAATTATTTGTTTTGACTTCTCTTTACCGCCCCTTGCTTTTCTCTGTGCATAGCTTTCTCTTAAAGAAGCACTAAATCCCTTTTCCGCATCCAAATTTTCTGCATTATTTACCAAGTCAAACACAATAGCGTGCGGGTCTTTATCTCTCGCAAGAGTAATAATACGGCCTAGCTGCTGGTTGAACACAAGCGATGACTGTGTGCGGCGAAACATAATAATGGTATTGACGCCATTGTAGTGAGCACCCTCACTAATCATATTTACTGCAAGAAGATACCCTTCATCGGTATTCTGGAACCACTCACGAGTTTCTTCAACCTCGCTATAAGACATACGCGAATGCATTCTGCGATACTCAGCATTGGGGTAAATGTCACGCATAATTTCCTCTGCTTCGCTCATCGCGTCGATATTACTTACAAAGATAATACCTTTTCTTTTGTTGTTAGGCATATGTTTAGCAATAATGGTCTTAATAGTTGGGGTATTATTAAGTACGAGGTCGAGTTCGCCAAGTAGGGTTTTATCGGAAATATCAGCATACTTTTCTTTAATATTAGAAGTATCATAAATAGCACCGACATATGAAAAATCGTGAATAATTTCCCTTTCAATACCATCAAGCACAGTGAAACCCTCACATACGTGGTTTTGGAAAAACTGACGAGAAGTCTCAAGATTCTTCTTATCCTTATTCTCTTTAGGAGTAGCAGTAAGTCCTATTACTTTGATAAGGTTATTATCAAGTGCGTAACGAATACCTTCTCCCCAACGAGGCGCCGCACAGTGGTGTGCCTCATCACAAATCATAACACCATATTTAGAATAATCAATGGTCTTATAATTATTCATAAACCATTGATAAGTATAAGTATCTACATCAGACTCCTTATCCCAAGCCTGAGTAATAACATTGTTAGGGCCAAGAACGCATGCTCTCATACCATATTTACGAATATAAGCGAGGGCGGTAGTTGTCTTTCCAAGACCGGTACCAATTACAACAAGTGCTCTATCATTATCCATAAGAGTATTGTCAAGTTCATAAAATACTGTCTGGTTATGAGCAAGAAGGGTTTCATAGGCATTGACACTATTACGACATCTCTCCTTGAGAATGCCAAGCACATCAATATCTTCCCAACGCTTGTCGTTTGCATAAGCAAACATTACCTCCGCGCCGCCAAAACCGAGACCTTTATTCTGTTCTCCAATAAGAATGTGAAGTAGAATATGTTCAAAAAGGTCAGCATATACAAGTCGCTCGGCTCTCTGATGGTCAAAGGAATTTGCCTTTGCTACATTATAATCACTCAAATTAGCAATCTTGTCCTCGTCAATATGGTGAATATATAATCCTTCCTCCGTACGCTTAATTGCCATATTTTGGGAGAAAGTAGGTGTAAAATAATCTCCATCAACAGTACCATATTTTTCAAGTAAATGATTACAATAAGTAGAATAATCATAATTCTTTACAAGCTCATAATCGTGAAGATTCATTATAATTCCTCTTTCTTTTTTTGTTTTTTTCTTATATACATTATAACATATTTTTTTATAAAAATCAAAAAAATTCTTTAATTAAAATTAAAGAATTTTTTGATTACTATTGGAGGCGTAAATTGGATTTGAACCAATGAATAACACTTTTGCAGAGTGCCCTCTTAACCGCTTGAGTATTACGCCATATAAACGAGCCTGTGCGGGAAAACACGTTACCGGTGTTAGGATATATATCTGCTACTGGCTATCGCCAGATTCGGCTCGTTATAATTGGCACCCGATGAGAGATTTGAACTCCCGACACGTGGATTAGAAATCCACTGCTCTTCCACTGAGCTAATCAGGCATAATTGGCACTCGATGAAGGATTCGAACCCTCAACTCATGGTCCGTAGCCACGCGTTTTGTCCGTTAGACTAATCGAGTATATATGGTGCCTCCGGTCGGAATTGAACCAACGACACGGGGATTTTGGTCACAAAGGCAGGTTTTGAACCCACTCGTCATTGAGAAAATCTTCATAAGAAAGATTGATGAGCGTATGTAAATAGTGAAATTCTCTATGACAATTTGAACAAAGAAGATCGCATTTAGATAACTCTTCAAAAAATTTATTTAAGTCATACCCTTTAGAAAAATCTGATAGTTCTCCTTCTTTCTCATTCGGGTTTCTGTGGTGGAAGTCTAAAAGATAAGTTTTAGAATTACCACATTTGATGCATTTTCCTCCAAGTTTGTTAATTCCTATTTCTTTCGCTCTTCTACGAAGTAGGGTAATTGAGTTTGAAGCTCCTTGCGGAGAGCATTCAAAACAATATATTCTCTTTTCTCCGTGTGGTATAGTATCAAAATCTTTTCCACATAATTTACACTATTTTCTCATTGTTTCCTCCAAATAGGACTTTGTGTCAGTCTCCTGCTCTACCAACTGAGCTACAGAGGCATATAAATCGCAATGCTCCGGATGAACGCCCCCCGCGTGTCCGGGTCTCCTACTTACGGCACGTGATCTCGTGTTCGGTGTAATTGACTTTGGACTATACTACGCATTGCTGACAAGACCGCGCTTGTCTTGTTTTGGTGTCTCAGGTGAGACTCGAACTCACAAATTTTAGTTTTTGAAACTAATGCCTATACCAATTCGGCTACTAAGACATATAATAGCACCACTGGTCGGTAGGTCTCCGACCAGATTTCCCTTCCGCGGTGGTGTTCTTGACTTGAACTATGATGCCAGATTAATATACTATTGTAAGGCTGTTC
>JAEIGA010001508.1_pt1 | contig 36409 bp, 49 predicted proteins | sample 9270691 | NCBI WGS metagenome assembly JAEIGA01 (sample SAMN17057246, study PRJNA624740) | gut metagenome | biome: biome; isolation source: fecal sample | host: Bos grunniens | place: China: Xizang | collected 2019
AAAGTACCTAAGGATTTACGCTTACGTATGATAGACGACCCAGTATACATATCTGAGACGAAAGCTATAAAGGCACATCTTTTTATAGACCAGCTTGAAGAGCTGTCTAATATTATTGCAGGAACATACGATAACTCGGAGAAAGGCTCGGACAGAAGTGCTACCGTATTGAGATGTCTTGAACTGAAGCAGAAACTTCTTCTCGAAGACCTCAACGTAAATAAGGACGAAAGTAATGCTCTTAACGTAGCTTTCATATCTATGAGCAAGGAAGACTTTGAGGCACTTGATTCAGTGGAAGTGAATCAGGGTGGCAATTCAAGAGAGCTCTCAGCGGACTTTGGAGTAAGCGAGGATACAGACAGCTTTGAAGCTCGTCTTAAAGCTGACGCTAAACAAAGATTGAAAGAGCTGGACGATAAGAAGGAGGCAGAGAAGAATGGCTAATCTTGTTAAGCTTGACCTCACCAAAATATTATGTTATAATATCTATATAAATTAGCTAAGGAGCATTATATGGATAAACACACAAGATTAAATTATATTTTCTCAGCAATGAAGAAAAGATGTTATGACCCTACTTGCAAGGCATATAAAAGCTATGGTGGTAGAGGGATAACAATATGTGAGGAATGGTTAAATCCTGAGAGGACAGCAATCATAGGAACACACGCTCACCGTGTAACAAAAGGGTTTGTAGCGTTTAAGGAATGGGCTCTAAATAATGGTTATGCAGATAACCTTACCATAGACAGAATAGATGTAAACGGAAACTACTCACCTGAGAATTGCAGGTGGGCAACACCTAAAGAGCAACAGAACAATACAAGAAAGAATCTCTTAGTTACTTATAAAGGCGAAACTAAGACTCTTCCGCAGTGGTGTGAGGAACTTGGAATAAACTATTTCAGAACAAGAAATAGAATATTTATACAGCATTGGTCTGTGGAGAAAGCATTTGAAATGAAGGAAGACGCTTCAGTAAAGAATATTACGTATAAAGGAAAAACACAGTCTATAGCTGATTGGTGCAGGGAGCTGAGTCTTAGTCCTCACGCAGTACGAAACAGATTAAGAAGAGGTTGGACTGTTGAAGAAGCTTTTGAAACAAAAGAAAGGAGATATAAGTAACTATGAATCTCGTTAAGCTTTTGCCTCATCAAGGACAGCTCGTACAAGCTCCTTATGTATTTCCAGAGATTAACTTTTTCTTTCTTGTAGCTGGTTACGCCTCAGGGAAGACTTCTGGACTTACCAAGGCTATTGAAAAAGCAGTCAAAGACCTACTCGGAAAGAAAGACCTTGAAGCACATAACCCTAAAATACTTATAGCCTCTAAGAACCTTACCTTTATGAAGAAGACCCTTACAGGACTTCTTGAGCAGGATTTGAAGGAGACTAATTCAGAGTATACCTATGATAAGGCTCATAACATCATTACGGTTGGTAACGTAGAGTTACTGCTTATTCCTGATGAAGATGAATCTAATATCTATGGTTTCTCGTGTGCGTGTGCATTTATAGACGAGCTGGACGAGCTTGACACCCAGACAGCAATGGCTGTAGTAAAGTCTATCAACGACCGTTGCCGACAGCAAGTGGACGGATTTCGTTCTCCTTTTATGATGTATACAACTTCTTCTCAGGGTTTGAAAGGTACGTATCAGACAGTAATGCACTTTAAGAAGTCAGGAATAGGATATGTACTTATGCGTGCTGAAACACGTATGAATACCTTCCTGCCTAAAGACTATGTAGACAATATGTATGCTATCTACAATGAGAAAGAGAGAGCCTGTCTCTTGGAAGGTAAGTTTGTTTCTATAGATTCAGGACTTGTATTCCCTGATTATAACCCAGCGAGAAACAAGCTTGACAGTGACCTTTATGAATATGCAAGGGATACAGTTATCGGATATGATAAGTATGGTAAAGAGCAGAGACTTACTATATACATAGGTCAGGACTTCAACAGCTTTGGTAATAACGCAATAGCTTTTTGTATCATAAAGCAGGCTATCATAGCTATCAAGGACTATGAGTTTCCTGATATTCGTAGAGCTCCTGAAGTATTCAGATATGACTTTCCGCAGAACGATATTGTATGGATACCCGATATGACATATAAGGAGCACTTTGTAGAGTTCAAGAAGGAGCTCAGAATATTCAACATAAGGATTGCTTATCGTTCCTGTAACCCTCTTGTAGGAGACAGAAACTTCGCTTGCAATAAACTGTTTATAGCTGAGCACCTTTTCATATGTCCTATGTGTAAAGAGACAGAGACAACCCTTTTGACTTGGCAGAAAGACCCTCGTACAGGACAACCTACTAAAGGTAATCAGGGAGCACCTGACCATAAGGGAGACTGTCTTGGATATGTAGTTCATTATCTATTGTCGTGGAGAACGGAGCTCAAACCGTTGTATCGTGTTACTCTTGAACGTTTGTATGAAAAACGACGGGCTCGTGGAGCTGACGCTACGGAGCTTGAGGTTACTACGAATGTTCTTGACCCTTCACGCCTAAAGGGTATATCATTAAAGCAAGCTCCTAATGTAGAAGAGGAATAAAACTATGGTTGATTTCAAAGAACTCAGAAAGATTCTCAACAGTTCTAATATGTCTGTAAAACATCACGCTAACGGAAAAAAAGTTATTACAGACTCACAGACATTCAGAGGAATGAAATTGTCAGCTCTTGAAGAAGCTCAGCAGTTAGTGGAAGAAGCAATTAAGGAAGATACTACTTCGTACGCTTCAAAAAGCGGAATACAGCTTGATTCATTGAAATCAGCTTCAGACCGAGCACGGGAGAATGTAGGTACGATAATGGGCTGTCTCATTTCGGATAAGAATGTAAGTGCGAAAGAGATACACGATAAAGTGAATATCAGGGATTCGTTCCTTAACGGAAGGTGGAATACGGGAAATATTGTAGACCCGACTAAAGCGAGCTTTGCTTTACCGAATGTTTACATATCTCCGTGGGAAGCTAACTCTCTTTACTCACAGAAAGGGCTTTTTGAGACAGTAATCAATAAAAAATCAAAATCTATTCTCCTGAATGGCTGTGTAATTGAAAATAAACACTTAAAACAGGAGCAAATGGATAAAGTGAATGAAAACGCTGAAATTAAGCATAATTTTAAGAGTATTCTTTCACAATCTACTCTTGACGCACTTGTTTATGGTGGCGGACTTACTTTTCCTATGTTTAAGAAGGATACTCCTGTAACAACACAGTTAAAACTCAATACTTTGCTGAAATTAGGTGTTTTGGGTAAAGATTGTATTGATTATTTCGTACAGCTTGACCGTTGGAACACATTTATCATTCCTCCATATAACCCTACACAGAAAGACTTTCTCAGACCTGATGTGTATACAATACCGTTCCTCGGCTCAGATGTATATCACGGACGCTGTGCTCGTGTAGTACCAGCTAAGCAGGCAGGATACTGGGGACAAATCCTTAATCAGGGCTGGGGTATATCAGACCTTTGTGGATATGTACAGTCAGGACTTAACTATAAGGTAGCTATCCAGAGCTTACCTCTTATGATACAGCAGATGTCTATACTTGCACGTACCGTAAACATAGACGGAGTATTAGCTACTGAAGGTAAGAACGCTCTGGACGGACTTATCGAAGAAGGTACTGTAGTTACAAGAGAAGCCTCTCCTGACAATCCTATTACAATGGACGTACTGGGAGATATTAAGAGTATCAACAGAAACTTCGCTCAAGTACCAGAGCTTATGCGTCTGCTCCGTCAGGACTTTGCTTCTGACGCTGTTCTTCCTGAACCACTTCTTTTCTCTTCTGAAAAAGGTAACTTCTCTTCAGGAGATGATACACAGGGCAACCTCTTTAAGCAGAATGAGTCAGTACAGATGATTCATAAGGACATTGAGCCACAGTTCAAACAGCTTGCAAAGATTATGGTTATCGACGCTCTGGGAACAGATAAGGAAGTTATCGAAGCTCTTCCTTATACACAGATTCATTTCGACCAGCCTGTTATTGCCAATGCTCTTGAAAGAGCTCAGATTGGTAAAGCTTATTCTGAAACAGTATTCAATCTTGTTTCAGCTCAAGTACCAGTTAACGTTGCTGTTGAAATGGCTGACAAGAATGTTTCTGCTGATATGCGTACTGGTTCTGACATTCTCAAGAAGCTTGAAGAGATTCAGAAGAAGGTAGATAAGAGAACAGAGAAGCAGACAAACCTTGAAAATGAACAGGCTGAGGCAGATATAGCTCAGACAGAAGCTCAGACCAAAGCAACTAAAGAGCAGGTAACAGCTCAGAAAGCAATGGTAGCTTCGGGAGGAGCTGGAGGAAAGAAACCTTCTTCAGGCGAGAAAAAACTGACTAAGGGAAGGTCTCCTGCTGAAGAGCAGAGAGAAAAAGCAGAAAGCGATAAGAAGGAGACAGGATACTCAAGACTGGAGCAGAAACAGCACGAGAAGACTCGTGGTACTGCTAAGCGTTCTGAAAAGCTTGCTAAGCATAAGAATAAAGCTGTTTAGTACTAATATAAATTGACAAGTAACTAAATAGGTATTATTATAATAACAAAGGAGAAACACTATGAGTGCAGAAATCCCTAACGGTATGTTGCTTTCAGACCTTCTGAAAGCTACAGGCTATGATTGTCCTGAAGCTCTTAAAGGTAAGACCTTTAAGCAGGCAACAGCAGGAGCAGGAATTGACCTTGAAGCAAATCACGCTTCATCTGTAAATGTAGGTAGCTATACACAGCCTATAGAAATTACACCTTCAGATACATACGAAGCTATGGAGAAGGTGACACTTACCCTTACAGGCATTGTAAAGGGTCTTGTGGCTTTTGGCACAGCAGAAGGAGCTGTATATCTTACAGCAGTACCTTCAGCAGACGGAGTTGTGAAAGCTTATGTACCTTCAGCTACGGGCATTTCAAAGGTAGACGCTACCTATGCAGAAGCTACTGGTGTAACAATCAGTGACGTAGCTTATGCAAGATATTCAGCAGGAGACATCACATTCTAATATGGCAGGACAGGCACACAATAAGGATTCAGGAGCGTCACCGTTTATTACTCAAAAAGACGTAATATTATGTCGCTCAGGTATACAGCTATACCATAAATCAGAAGTAGCCTCATTTATCACAGAGGATAATAAACCTCCTGTAGAAAAGGAATGGTATAAAGAATACCGTCCAGCTAACGTTATCGTTAAAGCCAAAGACTTGTTTAAGTCTCTCCCAGTAACTAAGGAGCACCCTGATGTATGGGTAGACTCAACTAACTTCAATGAGCTTGCAGGCGGTACACTTGATAAGGAAATCGACGTAGTAGCTCTGGAAGGTGAAGCTGAGGGTGAAATCGGACTTAAATCAAACATAACATTTTATACAGATGAGCTGTATAACTATTATCTCAACAACAAGGAAGTTTCTGTAGGATATACCTGCAAGAAGCATTTCGTGGACAATCCTGATGAAGTAGGGTATGACATTGAGTTGGACGAGATTACTGAAGTTAATCATTTGGCAATCACAAAAAAGGGTCGTGGTGGCTCTGAGGTTGCTGTAATTGATAGTATTATAGGAGGTATAAGACCTATGCGTACAGGCATTTTTGCTTTCCTCAAGAGCAAGAAACAGGCTGTTAACGACAGCAATTTCTCTTTTGGTAAAACAGTCCTCGAAGCTGTCAAGAACAGCAAGGGAACTACCGAAGAAGAACTCTCGAAGGAAATGAAAGGCGTTTTGGATTCTGTGTCTATTCTTAAAGACTGTGAAGCCAAGACAAAACTTGTGGACGTTGTTAAAGACTGCTTTGACAACAAAGAAATGGCACTTGCTGACGAAGCAGAGCTCACAGCTACTCTGGATTCTATGTGGATTGATATTCACTCAGATTCACTCGGAGAAATTGCTAAAGCTTTTGCTAAGCTCGGAAAAAAGAATGAGGCAGAAGCAGGCGTAAAGGATTCTGAAGACAAGGACGAAGAGGACAAGGATAAAAACGAAGACTCTGCGGACGAAGGCAAGGAAGACAAGAATGAAGACTCTAAGGACGAAGAGGACAAGGATAAAAACGAAGACTCTGCGGACAAGGACAAAGACGAAAAAGACGGTTGTAACAAGGACTCGGCTTTTATGACAAAAGACGATATGCTTACAGCACTCAAGGCTGAGCTTGCTCCTATGGTAGCAGACGCAGTTAAAGAGTGTCTTGGTCTTAAAGACGGAAAGTCTTCAGTTGAAGGCTCTGAATTGGATTCTATGGAAAAGGCAGTTGTACGTGACTACACTTCTTTTCTTGAAAAATAGGAGAAATATATGACACAGAATGGTAAAACTTTGTCAATGCACAACGAGGCAATCTGGAAGGGAACATTTACCGATAATGGTATTTTGAAGAAGCTCCACGAGAACTCGTTCACAATCGGTTACTCAGCACTCCTTTCTCCTGACGGACAGAGTGCAGGTAAGGTTTTCTTCGGTGACGGTGTATTCTATGACAACCACCAGAAGGACAATAAGGTATATGCAGGAGCACCTACAGTGACTTCAGCTGTACCAGCTTTCGCAGGCATTATGACCCGTGAACCAGCTATTGCGTCAGGCTACCCTGCTATTAACAATGAAGTTGCTTCATTCCAGAAGGGTATGATTTGTAAGGAAGGCTTCATTGAGTACAAACACGCTTACGTAGTTGGTTCAAGCCCAAGTGCTCTTCCTGCAAACAAGGTGAACGTATACGACAACGCTAACCGTGGTTACGTTCTTGTAGTATCAGCTTCAAACGGAGCAGTTTACTTTGCTCCTACTGACGCTGATTTGGTTGACAGCGACGATGTTGTAGTTGGAAAGGTTATTGACCTTAACCCAGACGACAAGTCAGTTACTGCCTTTGTATCACCTTCAATCTACGCATAAAAGGAGACAAATATGTTGGGTAAGAAAACAGTAAGCTACACAAAGCTCAAGACTGCAATGGAGAACGACATTCTTCAGCGTTTTCCTGCAATCTCACAGCATATTGCTGATATTCACATTGAAAAGGGACACCTCTCCGCTGATACACGTGCAAACGGTATCGGTATCGCTGTAGGTGATTCTGTATGTGCTAAGGAAGCTCTTCCACTCGGCGTACAGCCAATGAAAGCTATGCGTTATGAAGAGCCTACAGCTGGAACAAAGAAGTACATTGATAAAACAATGGACTCTTACATCAAGCAGGGAAAGACTGAAGCAGAAGCTCACAAGCTCGTTCAGGATTCTCTTATCCCTGTAATGGGATTCGACCCTGCTACAAAGCAGTACGTAATCAGTGCGAAAGCACCTGAAAGTGAACTTGCGAAGGTCGGTGTAACTGACTCTCTCTTGGAGCAGACATCTATCCAGATGTGGAACGTTGGTTGGTTGACAAAGATTGTTAAACAGCCATTTGCTACATCACACGCAAAGAACTTGGTAAGCGTTGAATCTTTCAACAACCCTTGGGCTGACGTTATCGGTATGTTCAAGGAGAGCTTTGAAGGTTATGGTAAACTGTCTAACGTTGCTCGTGGCAACTTCAAGCAGAACAACTCTAACCCAGTAAGTAACGAAGCTTCTCAGATTGTAGACGAGGTATTTAATATCTCGGTTGACTACGAATCTGATGTTATGGAAGACATTAAAGCTAAGCAGTCTGGTAACTTCCTCACAGGACAGATTAAAGCTGACCGTGAAAAGTACGCATATATGGTTCTTGACCGTATGCAAGACGCTTTGATTTACTTCGGTTCAGATGAAGCTGGTATCGACGGTCTTACAGACGTAGCTCCTGTTGTACAGTACGCAGGAACACCAATCTATGACCTCTTCCTCTCTACTACTTCTACTACTCGTGGTAGTGACATTGTTCGTGCAATGCAGACAGAAATCGGTAACTTCCTCCGTGAAAACCATTATATGGCACGTGAAGTACGTATTAATTGTTCTGAATATGTATTCCAAGCTCTTACACAGACTGTATACTCTGATGTATACAATCCTAAGTCGCCACTGAGTATTATTCAGGATAACTTCAATGTTAAGAACGAACTTGACGGTGGATTGATTTCAGTTAAGTACACAATCGTATCTGATACAATGCTTAATCCTTCAATTTCAGGCGGTGAACAGAACCCATTCAACCCTAACAACTATGACTACTTTGTAATCACAGTTCCTTCTATCAAGGACGCTATGGGAGAACAGGATTCACTTATTATCCACCCTGAACTCTTGAAGAGCTACGTAGTTCCTGCACTCTGGCAGAGAACAGGTATGCTTTACACAATGTACAAGCGTATTGGTGGTGTAATCGCTCCAATCGAGGGTACAGTAAAGGTAATCGCAGGATTCGGATATCAGGGAGCATAAGCTACCTTGAGTACTAAACAAAAGCTCCTAGCACAAGCTGGGGGCTTTTGTTTTATATACTTGACGATTGATACGACAGCATTTATAATTAAACTATGTATATCATAAGGAGGAAAATATGAAATACATTCAGAACACAGGCAGATATGCACTTTCTTTTGACATTGTAAAAAACGGACTCAAGAAGACTATTGTTCTTGACCGTCGCAGACTGTATTCAGATACAGGAAATGTAGCAACCACTGGTGTTACAGCCATTGAAGATGATGATTACAAGCTTCTCTGTGAGCTTGAAATCTTCAAGAAACGTTTTGCTGATAAGTCTTGTAGTTTGGCTGAAATTGATGAAGAGCAGGCTATGGGTAAACCAGACCCACAGGCAAGCAAGCTTGCAGAAGAAAACAAGAAACTTAAAGCAGACCTCAAGAAAGCTCAGGAAGCAGTAAAGGTAAGCAAGGACGCAAAGGCTATGCAAGACCTTGCTGATGAAAACGCTAAGCTCAAAGCACAGCTTGAGAATCTTACTAAAGACAAGAAAGTAGACGCTGAAGAAAAAGCTGAAGACGCTGAAGAAAAAGCTGAAGACGCTGAAGAAAAAGCTGAAGACGCTGGAGCTGAAAAAGCTGAAGACGCTGAAGACGCTGGAGCTGAAAAAGCTGAAGACGCTGGAGCTGAAAAAGCTGATACAGAGGCTGAAGGATTCTAATTATGGTAGTAACTACAAGTGGAAAACCAGAGCGAATTACAAGAGTGTGGTTTCGTACAAGGTACGGACAGAACTTTCCCGATTTGCTCGCAGAAGATAAAAACGATATTCTCGACACTTGTATTGAAGACGTATACACTCTCTTTGCTGGTGTTAGTGAACTTTGGGAACATCTTGCAAGAGAGGAATACGTCCTTAAAACTCAGTTATGTTACGGGCTTTTGACAGCTTGGTACATAGCTGACCTTTTCCCTGACTTTACTCTCGGAGTAATGAGCACGGGAGGAATACCACTTAAATCTAAGCAGATTGGTGGAACAAAAATTATGTTCGGAGAAGCTTCAAAGAAAGTAGGAGCTGTGAACAATGCAGACCTTCTTCAGGCTCTTAAAAGCAATGTTTTTGGAGCTAAAGCTTATCTGATGATTAAGACTTCAGGCAGATACAATCTGTATATAAGTCACGGAAACTAGGAGGACAAAATGTTTTTCAGTGTTAAATCTTCGGTAAAAATTGCAGGAAAAGTATACACTCCTTGTGTATGTTATGCTCTTCCTGACGTACTTAAAGCTACAGTTGAAAAAATGGTAGCTGAAGGAAAGGCTTATATCTATAACCATAAGGTTGCTTTTCAGAATGGAAAAGTTCTTGAGAAAGAAGTTAAGCCCGTAACAGACAAGAAATCAAAGAAAGTTAAAAAAGAAGAAACTAAGGAAGAAGAAATCCCTTCTCCTCAGGAAATAGCTGACGATATGACAGCAGGAGACTTCTAGTGGCTATATACGGAGACCAACTTGCTTTCTTTGCAGAGCAGTTTCGTATGTTTGAATACTTCTCAATGAAACCCCTGCCTAATGCTTCGTACTCAAAAAGAGAAAGCTTAGGTAAAATAAAGGGGGTTTTTCAATTTGTGAAGAGAGGTGATTTGCTTCGTGAAAACGATACTGAAGCAGACACAAACGTACCTACAATTTGGACTCGTGAAAAGCTTAAAGTTGGTGACTACTTTATTGTAATGGACGATGAGCTTTATAGAATTACAAGTGACTGGTCTTGGAAGTTTGAGGGTAACTTTAATGTATATAGTCTTGAAACTTTCGTTGGTAATTCTGATGCTCAGACTCCTCACCCTTATGTAAACATAGGACAGAACAGTTATGAGTAAGGAGCACTTATTAAATAAACAGAATTACTCTAACAATGCTGAATTACTTGACTATGAAATATACGATTTTGATACAGCAGACGCATTTGAGACAGGGATAAATGATTACCGTATGCGTCTTCCTGATAGATATGATATAGCTAAGTTTTATAAAAGAAACAAAAGACCAAGTAGTTATGACAGATTCGGATTTCCAAGATATGAAAAAGGACGCTGGACAAAGAAAAATCCAGCAGATATACCAGTTTTTACTGATATGGATTTCGACTGGCAGATTACATATAACTTTCCTTCTACACCTCATAACAATAAATCACCTTTAGATAAAGTATATGGAGGAGCTAATGTTTCTTACAGAAGACTTTATCTGATACTTTGTGAACGTTTTAACGGAGGAGAGTTTTTTGTCGACGAGTATTTTAAGTCTGTATATCCTTATTCTTGGGTTAAAGATACTGTAGATGTAGAGCTCAATAATATGAAAGATGAGCTTCTTTATTATGCAGATGATTTGACGGAAGGAGCGAGAATAACTAGAACTGGAAAGCTTGATAAAAGGCAGAAAGATTATGGTAAATATGAGCAAGCACTTAATGAATGGAGTGCTTATGCAAGGGACTGGGAAGACAGTAAGGGAGAGGAGCTTGCACAGCTTATAAAAGATGATATAATAAAATCACTGGCAAATGGAGAGATACCTTTACTTCATTCACTATCTATTAAAACACAGAATAAGCGTATTCAAGTAGGATATGACCCAGAGCCTTCATTTTATGCTATGGGTGATTTAATAGAGCATTTACAGCTGTTTGTTAAGATAGGAGGAACGGGAAAATGGCGGAGCGAACAGGGTATAGTGGTGTAAACTTTAACAACCTGAGAAAAGCTTTGTATCTTATGTTCTTTGGGGTTGACCCTATCTATGATGAAAATAAAAAGATAATCGGAGCTTACAGTCAAGATTTCAACTCACCGAAGTATAAGTACATTGTGCCAATGCAGGGCAATTTTGAAAATCCTTTGCAGGGTGACTTTGCTCACGATACTTTTATCCAGTATTGGATAAGTGATGATAGAAGCTTGACTCAGGACGATTACACAGAAGACGAAGAAGGTTTTGCTGTAGACCGTCAGAAATGTATAGCTACGGTTTTACTGCGTTTTATCGGCAAGGAAGCAGATACTTGGGTAAAGACTTTCAGACATCTTACCAAGAGAAATGAGGTATGTAAGATTTGGTACGGTGTTTGTGGAGCTGAGAAGCTTGAGTACACAATGCCTATCGTACCACGCAAAATAAATTACTTTGGAAAGAACAGTCAGATTGCGTTTGACGTACGCTTCAAATTGTATTATGATGAATGTATACGTACAGGCTGGCAACCTCTTGAAGGTATAAACTTTAAGGTTGAGGGTCATATATACGTAGACGATAATAAGGAGGAATAAATGAACTTAAACTACGTTGGTTCAGTTGCAGAAAGGTTTATGAAGTTCCGTTCTCGTCTTGCTGAGACAGAGGGCGTAGCTGAAGACCTCTTCAATGCAATCTCTATTTACGTTCCTAAGTCGCTGGCTCAGGCTCAGCTTAAAGCTGAAGCTTATGACCCTACTGCGGTAACAGCAGACAAATACGCTGTCATTGCAGTTACAGTTGATAACTATAAGGACGTATTGTCTGAGTCAGGAGCTCTCCTCACTCAGTGGCTTCCAGTCTTCAATGACGGAACAAACTTCGCTGTTAAGCTTTATATCATCGTATTTGATGATACAGGCTTTGCTCCTACTGTTACAGCAAGAGCAATCGCTTGGTCTCCACTGACAAAAGCTTTCAATGAACTCTACTTTATCTCTCTGTTCAAGACAATGTTCTCAGAACATTATGACGGAAATAAGGTTGAGCACGACCCTGCTGAAGCAGGTGACTATGACGATTCTAACTTCTTTGATATGGCTCTTTGTCTGGCATATCTTTGTGAGCTTGAATCTAATCTGTCTTGGTGCTGGACAGTGGCTAAAGTATCAGTTTATGACGGTGTATCTGATACAAACCCTTGTAAGGTTCAGTCTCTTACAAGAGGGGAAGAAACAACACACTGTACTACACTGGAAGGCTCAGATAAAGACGACCGTGCAGAGTACTTCTGGGGCTATCTGAATCTTATCGGAGGAGCACATACAACATTCTTCATTCATAATGGAGAATATCTGCTCCCTGTTATCTTCGGACGCTTCTTTGAAGAAAGAAACGTTGCAGGACAGTTTATCGGAAACAAACTGGCTAAGATACGTCTGACAGGAACTAAGGTAAAACCTACAGGAAATCCTTCACCACTTAACAGTGATGTTAACCTCAACCTTCCAAGTTCAATTTACAGTATTCTGGACGAAAAAGTTGTCGGCTATTTTGAATCTATCGCAAACGATTCAGACAGTAACGCTCAGCTTATCAGAGACCGAAGTATCAGCAATATGCCTGCTACTGCTTATGCTATTACCAAGTGGATTGATTACACAACTTCACAGGATATGGCTAAGTATGCAACAGCAATCAAGACACTCACAAAGCCTGTCTTGACAAACAAACAGACTTATGCTGAGCTTCAGTCATTCCTCATTAACAATCTTGCTGTATTCGCAAGTCTCGGAAGACTTGAAGCAATCCAGATTAACTTCCCTCCTTACTCAGAAGCAAAGAAGGGTAACTGGTTTGAAGGTACAGCTGTTTGGTCAGCTAGATATATTGACGACCTTGAGGGCGTAAATATCTCTGGCTCTATTGCTTTCTAAGGGAGGTATGAAGTAAATGGCTTACGGTAACAACAGGGCTGGTTCACAGCCTAGAGCACACTTCCGTCTTGCAGGCGGAAGTATAATTAAGTTCCGTCACCCTTACTTTGCTGGTATGATTGATACTGGTACAAATAAGGCTATTGACGAGATTGATGTATCAGCTTGCTGTAAACTTGAAGGACGCTTCTTTGAAGCAAACCAGAATCAGGATTCAGCTAAGCAGGTTGTATTGATTGACGGTTCTACTGTTACAATCGCTAACAAAATGCTTAATGGTACAATCACAATTCCAGCTATTCCTACTACTGGTCAGGTAGCTACTGGTGACTTTATCGCTGGTTGTCAGCTTATCCGTTCAATCGGTGACTCAATCGGTGGCGTAATCACTAAGACTGACTTCGTAAACGGAAAGGCTTTAACAAAGGTATACTACGGTGTAACTGTTCAGCGTTGTCCTGATGATGTATCAGAAGGTAATGACGTTGCTGTTTACAACGTACAGCTTTTGTATGCAGGCTGGATTGAAGCAGAATCAGGTTCAGACGACCTTAACAAAAAGGCTATCTGGGCAGTTGGTTCTAAAGCTGGTATTGAAGGCTTCTACAGCCCATACGATATTCAGAATCAGGACGGTAATCACGGAACAGGAAGCGGAGCTGACGGTATGCTCAACCCTACTGACCTTGCTCCTGACGTTGGAGACAACATTAAGGACAGCAACGAAAACAGTGCTGATAACCTTGATGAAATTGATGATGTTAAGAATGGAACATTCAAGAACCTCATCACTGGTGTTACAACCATAGAGCCTCCTGCTTCTACTGGCACTAACCCGTAGTACTGAATCGTACTAAATAATGAGAAGAGCCCATAGTCAATTTGACTATGGGCTCTTTTTGTTTTATAATTGACATAAGAGGTGAAAAGAGAATGAGTGGAGTTTTTTTGGACGCTTCCGTCCTTAAAGGAAAACAGGCAGATGATGTAGCAAAAGTAGATGTTCAGCAGAACAAGATTAAGTTTGAGTTCCCTAATGGCTTTACTGACATTAGGCTGATTGAAGAGTGTAGAGCTCTCAATGCTCTGGATATTACTGTTCCAGACAACTTTGACTTAATGTACGACATTACAATGCAGATGTTAAATGGTAAGGTCGTGTTCATATACTTTATGGACGGTTCTAAGAAAGCAGAAGTGGCTCGCTTTGTAGTTACTTCCCGTTATATGGATTTAAGAGGTGTACCATTTATTAACGCTTATCCAGTTACTGTTAACTGGCTCGTAGAGTTTATTGCAGGGTACTTAGGAAAAAAATATCCTCGCTCATTGAAAGATATTCAGGCTCAAGTGAGCGAGAAAGAAGAGCTTATGAAGAAGAGCCTGAAAGAAAAGATAAAGGTGAAAACTTCATAGATGAACTTGTGAAGAAAACAATTAGCTCCAAGTTCAGCTACGGAAGCTTTGTATTTACTTATTATCGTTTTCTTGATAAGTTTCACGTAGAGCCTAAGAGCTGGCAAGACCTTATGGAGTTTTCGGGCTACTTGGATACAGATTCGGCAGTTAATAGAGTAGTTATCGAAAGCACTAAACAGGAGAAATAAATGGCTAAGAAAGATTTCAGTAAGTTAACTATAACGAGTATACCAGACCCTTCTTCAGGTGGATATAGTATCTATGAATACAAGAAGGATATGGAGTCTATTGTATCACAAGCAATAAAGTCAGCTCTTCCTGAAAACGAATATTTCAAAGTTTCAAGTAGAATAGTAGACAAGCAAACTGGCGAACTGAAGATGAATGTTTACTTTCATTCAGACAATGCTTCTCTAATGGCTGGCTCTATTGGTGGACAGTTAGAGCATTTAGCTTACAGAGATTCAGCTACAGGAAAACTGACACAGAATCTGAAGTATGAGTTATCTCAGGGTTCTTTATCTAATAAAGAATTAAATGCTCTTATTCGTGATGAAGAATCAAGGAATAAGGCTAGTGCCGAAGATAAGAGATTCACAAAAGGAGCTATGCTGAAGGCAGTTGCCTTGCTTACTACAGTAGTAGATATAACAAGACGTATCCTATCTTCTGTAATAGCTTTTTCAGCACAGACAGTTAAAGATTTCACTTCTGCTCATAATTTAGGACTCAGCTATGAATCTATACGTAATTATAGACACATAGAACAGAGACACAATATGAAGGAAGGAACTATATCAGAAGCTGTTGCAGGGGAACAGCAGAAATATGGTAACATTACTTCATTAGATGAGAAATCACTTGAGTACATAGCTCTTATAATGGGTAGTAAAGTTGAAGAAATGGCTACTATGGGCATAGGAGCGTCTAACCCTGAAGCTATTGTCGAAGCTATCGTAGACAGAGCTAACGAACTGGCTAATGCTGGATATAATTCTATTGGTCAGTATGTAGGCGAACAACAAGCCCGAAGAGAGCTATATAGTTATCTGTTAAAATACTCACCTCAGATAGCAGATATTTTTGCTACAATGCAGGAGGAACACCATAACATAAACAGTATTTTCAGAAATCAGCTTGAAACGTTTGCTCAGCTTAAAGGTGGCTTGCCTACAGCCCGTAACACTACTCCTGCTGAATACAATGTGGTTGTTACACTTGGAGAAGAATGGGGAGTATTCAAGGAAGTAATGAGTCAGATAAAGGAATCTATTATGGCTAACGTTGCTCCAACTCTTCTAAAAATATTGAGAAGATTATCTAACCTGAGAATAGGAATGTCTCAGACAGAAAAAGAGCAACTCAATAAAGCGAATAAGCAAGCTAACGAAGAGTTTATAGCTTCATCTAAAGCAACTATGAGGTTAATGGAGAGAGAAGCTGGAGGAGATATTGGTAATCTTCCTAAGGAGAAACGAGCTAGATATTATGCTTTGAAAGACGCTGTAGCCGAAGCTGAGAAAGCTAATAAAGGCGGAATATTTGGTACTAATATCCCTAATGCTGTGTTAACGCCTGATGAGCTTCAGGTTATGACTGAGGCTAAGATAAGGCAAACAGAAAGAGGTGAAAATTATATAGCTACATCGAGATTTTTTGATAATACAGGAGCAAGAACAGATGTAACTGATGAAGAGATAAAGAGTGCTATTGAAGGCTCAGGTAAGTATGACGTAGATACAATTTCCAGATTCAGGAATAAACTGTATCAGGAGAAGCTTGAGAAAGCAAGAGCAGAAGCGGAAGAAAAGAGGAAAGCTAAAATACGTGATACTGAGGTGAAAGCTCTTGAAGATGTAAACGCAGACACGTCCTCATTAACAGCTACTACTGCATTTAACGATAAACTTACGGAAGGTTATCAGCTCATACGTACAGCGGAGTTACTGTTTAATGTAGATTTAACACACGATGAGAAATCAGGCAAAGAATTAAGTATTAAGGAAGCAATAGATAGAGCTGTGAACAAAGGATACATAGCTAGAACAGGAAGATATAAATACAGAAAATTAAGATTAGATAAAGAAGTACCAACAGATAAGATAGACCCCAATGTTATACAAGATGAGGTAGACAGGGAGTATCTTAGAGCTCTATACGAAAGTGACCCTTACTGGTTCAATGCTATTATAGCGGAGAAGAGAGGAGACAAGCTTGTAGAGAGCTCTTATGATGACCCATATTATGATATATCAGTTTTGTATAGAGACTGGGGAGCTAATCTTGAAGGTTTAGCTAAACTTATAGGAAGTTTCTCTGGAAGTAGAGACATTATAACTAGTGATACAAGAGACAGTAAAACTAACGATGTTATCCACAGATTGATAGTGGATATAAATAATAACGGTCGCATAGACGCAGAGGATAAGGAGATAGCTTCTTGGACAACAAATCGAGAGCTTGAAAGCCGAAGTGTAGCTTCAATCACATACGATAACGGTAAAGTGACATTAACACAAGCTCAAGGAACACCTGCAAGTAAAGGAAAATAAGGAGTAAGGTATGACTATAAATCTACGTTTCATAACAGGAATACGCTGGTACAAAGGTCTGCTGGAAACATTGAACAATATGACCTTTGTGTACGATACAAACTGGAATCCGAACAATTCAGTAAAGGCAACCTTTCCCGTCTGCTTTTTCCACGTAAAGAGTATGCACGAGGTTATGACTTCTGAGGTAAGTCAGAAGCAAATGTTGTTTTATAACTCATCTCAAGAAGCGACAAGTGCTGACGCTAAGGCAGGAGACCCTAAGCTCAGCTCTGGCTTGCTCAATGTAGTTGCTGACAATATTGTAATCAAGCCAAAGATGTATAAGCTGGACGTTGTAATACCTTACAAGAATCTTACTCTGCTCGACCAGTCGTTTGTTTACAATACTCACACAGCTCAGGCGATTGCTTCTGCTTTCATAGGTGAGGGAGACGGAACAGCCAAGAATGTAAATAAAGCAATGGGAGCTATATCTACTCTCAGTCAGCCTTATCTACAGCTGATAAAAACGATTATCAGAACCTTGCTTGTACGCAACTACGATTTCTCTGTAGATACTTGGATAAGCAATGTAGTACAGCAACCTGATTATAACAAGGAATCTCTGGAAACAATGTGGCGAATGAGACACATTCTTAAAATGAAGGTCTGGAACAGCTGGCGTTATAAGTATGTATCTTTAGTAGACATAGATATAACAAAAGAAGGAACAGAAGACGGAGTTTATGAAGCAACCCTTACACTTCAGGAAATGCCTATCGTATCTATGTATGCAGAAGAACAGCAGAACAGAGATGTATTCACATTTAAGAATCCTCTTATCAAACGGTCTGGTGAGCTCGTAATCAAGACACTGGATAAAGCTAGTGGCATACTCGGAGCAGAGTAAAGGAGTATATTATGACAATAGAATTAGCAAAGGTAGAGTTCAATAATGATATGTTTGTAACGGTAATTCCTGACGGACGTATCTTAGTACTAAACAAAGTTGATGAGAGCTTGCTTCCTTCTGGTGAAACAGAAGCAACTCCAGTAAAAGCTATAAACATAGAAATCCGAAGTTCAGACGGAACAGTAATCACTTGTCCTTCTGCTATAGGACTAAGTAATGATTCACTTAGTATTAACACAGACCATAAAGAGTATGAAGGAGAAGTGCTCACTCCTGATAATATGGAGTTCTGCACAATAGAGATTTATGATTAAACAGGCAGTATTTTTAACAGACAACGAAAAGCTCAACCTTGACCCGAAAGCTCTGTACGACAGGATAATTAATCTCAAGCTTAACTGTTTTAACGAAGAGACTCTGGAAAGAGAATCATTCGTTATACGCAGTGACTATGAGCTTATTTATCCTGATAAGAACATTCCTCTTGACGGTACTGTACAGCCTTCGAGACTTGGTAAGTGTATTATCCGACGCTGTACCTTAAAGCCTTCAATTAAGGTTCATTATAAAATGGTTACAGGAAGTGTAGGTACAAGCGTTGATATTTACGTGTCTAACTTCTTTATGCTGACAAAAGACGGAAATCACCTCAGAAGCTTTAACAGCTCCACGTACCGAATGGAGTCTGTTGAGGTAGCTATGGGGTACTGGGGGCAATTCAGAGTGGGTAAGGAATCTGATTACGGAGCTCCGAGCTATGAAGATTACTTCAAGATTAAAGCTGAGAAGGGTGCTGATAAAGTTACGCTAGTGTCTCCTATAGTAGTTACTACAGAGAAACTTCCCCCTGATTCTGTACTGCATATCAAAGGCTATGTAGCACAAATACTTTCCAGCCCCGTTGCTGTATCTAAGGCTAAAGACGTGCAGGAAGCTTTAGACAATGCTATGAAAAATCCCGTAGCAAGCTCCGACGAAGGGCTTGAGGAAGTATTCTATAGAGGTATTACAAGACGTTATCTTAATGAACATTATTTTACTGACGGAGATAAAGAAGATAACAGAAAGAAGCTTGTTAAGGTTTCAGATACTACCAGTGCTGTATATAATGTTCAGGTAAGTGTTGACAGCAGTACTGCTTATCTCAGCAAAGAAGACGCTGACGAGTATGGAGTCAAAGTCTATCTGTCTGACAGAGTTAAGGAGATAGAGCTTCCTAAGGCTAAAGACGGTGAGGGTAATGAAATCACCAAGAAAATATACTTTGAGCAGGGCTGGACTATCGGACACACTGTTGCAAGAATAGGTTCATTTCTTAGGGCTAACTTAGACTACACTTTCAATAAGAAAGGTGAAATACTGATATTTACTACAGACGAAGTTAATGACCCTGACAGTCTGTATCAGGCTTTCAACGAGCAGGGGGCATACAAAGGCTCTCCTCTGGCTGATATTGACTTGTATGACCATAAGCTTCCTGCTGTGTATAATATAAATATTGACGCTGTAGCAACTATTGTATGTCCGTTCTTTACTTTCCTTGAACCGTTTCAGGAAATCGAGTTTGCAAGCCGATATGCTCTTACGAGTGTAGTAAGCTATTTTGCTTCGTACTCACCAACGGTATATAAGTTCAAGCCGATAAATGCTACAATTTCCTTTGCTACGGTAGACGACGTAAATGAAGTTCAGATTACAGCTGTAGCCAATGGAGAATAAAGGAGAAGGAAATGGAAGAACCTAATTTACTCGCAGGCAGTGAAAGTCTCACATTACTCACAGCTGTTGAATCTATAATGAAAAGAAGCTGTGTCATAGATTTTGGAATAGTGCAGAAAGTACGAGCAAGCGGTGTTGTAGACGTAGCTGTTGCTGTAGCTGATACACCACAGAATATGTTTGTAATGACCTGCGTTCTTGCAAACATAGCTTCTGCTTCTCTGACAATAGATATAAAGCCAAACGAAGGAGACAGAGTACTCGTTGTTTATCCGAGAATGTATGATGAAGATATGTTCGACATTCCTGCTGGAAAAGAGAAAACTCCGATAGTGAATGAGCACGCAAACGGATATAATCTTATGTGCGGTATCGCTATCCTGATAAATCAGTACAGGAGAAACAAACATAAGAATGTAATCAAGGTAGACAACGGAGCAATTACTGTAGAGAGTGCTAAGACTAAAATTGAAATAGACAAGGACGGTAATGTCAGTATTGATACCGAAGGCAAGTACACAATCAAGAATGACAGCACAGACCTTCTCTCTGTTATTGAAGGCTTAGCTACTGAAGTTAAGAATCTTGTTACAGAAGGCTCACAGACTACACAGCAGACATCTGAGGCTTCTAAAGCTAAGATTGAACTTTGGGAACAAACTAAGCTTAAAATGCTATTGTCTGACGGTTCTTCTGAACTTGACGATTGAAACAAAACGGAGTAGAATATAATTATGGACTTTAAGGTATATAAGAAAGAGGTAGTAAAACAGCCGACAGGCAGTGAAGATGTCTACGTTCCAGACGTCATTGACATTATACCTTCTACTATAGAAGTTCCTTCTACAAGCGACGTACGAAACAATATATGGTCTCTGGAAAAGCTCAAAAGAGTTGCCGACGTTAAAATACAAGACGGAAAGCTTATCATTAACTCTGATAAAGTAAGATATGAAAATGGAAACCTCTATGTTACTATCACAGATACTCATATTACTGGCTGTGAATTAGTTGAAGGCAAAGACCTTATAGAACAGCAGTGTGCGTTAGCTACAATATTTCAGAAGGGACTTGACCCTCTTGACCTTAATGACGGTATCCGCTGGAGTGAAGCTATCTTGGAAGAAGTTAGCAGTCTTCAGTTAATTCAAGATATAGTAGAAGCTGTTGAAAAGGTATCTTCTTCTATTGTTGTTTCATTCGAGGCAATCGAAGACGAAGAAGGAAGAACATATCTTTCATATAAATTGTCTGAGGTAGGTTGATATGGAAGTAAAATCATTCGATACATTTCTTACGGAGCTCTGTGATACATTCGACGATGTTATCTCACCTAAAACAATAGAGCGTACTAACACAAACATAATTTATCTTTTTCTGAAGGCTGTAGCCAAAGGACTTGAGATTATAAACAATGTTTGTGTGATTGTTCATAACAAGTTCAATCCTGAAAGCTGTGCTGATGAAGACCTTGTAAGTGTAGCTCACATTGTAGGAACAGAAAGAAGAAGCGGTACAGCTTCAGGACTACACATCTTTGTTACAAATACTGGTCTGCTTGCTGTAACGCTCAAAGCTGGTGTATACACTTATGCTCTCAACGAGGATACCATATTTGAGTTTGAAGTCATTTCAGATACAGTGATTCAGGCTGGCGGACGTGTTTCGTACATTGCAATGTCGAGAGTAATCGGAAGTTTCCCTGTAACTGAACAGGCAACTATCCAAGTTGATTCAGAGCAGGCAATATCGGAAGACCTTAACTTCTCCTGCTCAAACAACGTTTCTCTGCTCGGAAGAGGAGAAGAAAGTATCCTTGAGTTCCGTAACAGAATCCTTAAAGATTACACAAGACAGGAAAGTATGAAGGAGCTTGAGGAAAAGATTAGAAACCTTCCTTACATCTTTGACTGTAAAGTTGTTTATAATAACACGGATTCTTCAGAGGTTGTAGGAGCTTTCACGCTTCCTCCTATGACTTGTGCTATCTTCTATTCAGGAGAAGCCAAGCGAGAGCTTGCTGATATAATTGCTTCTTATATCATCTGTCCTACATTGCAGGACGCTTCTGGTGTTACCCTCAGATATGAAAGCTCTGTGTTTGTAAACGGTTATCACGATGTAAACATCATACCGTTCACTAAGCTTTCGTTTGTTCTCGATGTTTCTTACAGAATAGATGACGAGTATGTAAATGCAGACGACGCTAAGATAAGAATAGAGAATATTCTTAAAGATAACTTTGCTTATGAAAGACACCTTGATTACATCAAGGAAGAAGATATTTATAATGTTCTCTCTAAGGTAGACGTAGCTGGTGTAGAGATACTTGCTGTAGGTTTCCGAGTAAATGGAAACTCTGTTCCTTATGTAGAAGTTCCACAGTCACAGATTGCTGAGCTTACAGATGTAAACTGGGACTAAGGAGATAGAAGTGTCAAAAGCGTTCTTTCGTTTTCTCCGTGGTGAGCTGAACGGATTTTACATTACGAATCTTCACAACATTCTCAATATCTGTACTGAGGAAATGAAGAAGTTCATTATTCATTTTAACAGTCAGCAATTCGAGCACGGAAAGATAGATAAAGATTATCTGTACGGGCTCGGTAAGTTTGCTGGTATCTTCATTCCACGTATCCCGTTAAGTGAGATTCGTTCTACAGTACACTTTACTGAGTCAGATGTAGTAGACGGTCACGAGTACTCGGAGCGAGGTTTATACCTTCCTGACGATGAGAGGTTCAAGTTTGAAATGGAGACACAGGACGAAGAAGGTCTCCCAGACATCAACACACTCGCTACACCTGACCAGCGAAGCTCTCTTGTAGGTGATGAAGAGCCGAAGGGATATATCTCTTCTGAATATGCTGACCCGATTACAGGAAATACCAATCCAGTTGACGACGAAGGATATGTTAAACCTGAAGCTATTCTTGCTGAGCCTCCTGCCAATGTTGCGTACTCAGAGTTTTACGGAGACGAGTTCCTTTTCCTGTCTGAAGCAGAAAGAACATACCTTCCAATCAGCTATGCTATCTTCCTTGAGCTGTTCAAGGCTATTCAGTGGATTCGATATAACGGAATGTCAGTAGCTTCTCTTGCTCGAATTACAGAGTTGCTTTGTCCGCAAGGTCTTGTTATAATCAATAGTATAACAACTTCAAATGACGGTAACAGCTGGATTCTTGACTGTACTGCTGATTATGATGTAGACATCAATTTGAAGCAGGATAGAATAGAAATGTGGAAATACATTTTAAGAATTAAGTTCCCTCAGGTTGAGGTAACTATCTAAGGAGATAACTATGGGATTGAAAGAAGATATAGGCACAATCAAAGGTGTATCAGACGGACTTACAGAAAACAAAGTAAGTCAGTTTGCTTATGACAGCACAGCTTATGATAACAACTTGGTTGAAGGTGAAGACACCTACAACATCAATGACCATAACTGTATTCCTAAATCAACATTATCAATTCTCAAGATAAATGCTACAGTAAGAGATAAGGGCTGGCGAGCAAGAGCTTCTTCCCTGACCCGTATGCTCATAAACCATATGCTCGGAAGAACATCTTACAACCTTAATAAAGTAAATGACCTTTTCAATACACTTCTGCTGAAGCTTTATAACTTCATCGGAAGTGCTAATGGTCTTGCTACTCTCGACGCAGACGGAAGAATCCCTTATTCACAGCTTCCAGAATCAGCTGTAGAGCTGAAAGGATACTGGGACGCAAGTACCAACACACCTACTCTTGCTGACGGTACTGGTGATGTAGGAGATGAGTACTATGTATCTGTAGCAGGCTCACAGAACTTGGGAAGCGGAATACAGTATTTCAATATCGGAGACCGTGTACTCTATCTTGACGGTATGTGGCGTAATATCAATGCTACAGCTGTAAAGAAAGTAAACAACATTGCTCCTGACGCTCAGGGTAATGTATCTATCGGAAAGAGTGATATAGGTTTAAGCAACGTACAAAATGTTACCACTTCGGATACGCCTGTAACTGGTGGAACAGATAATTTTTCTACTGGCGGAGCTCAGACTATGAAGGACGACATATTAAGTCGTATACCTTCTCTGTCATTCAAGAGTCTTCAGAAGACTATAGTAGCTCCTATAGGCAATACTACTGTAGACGGTTGGGGAATCATAGACGGTTCTCTTATTAACAGTATCATCGCTGAAGGCGGTATATTCACTTATCTGATTAGAGATACTTCTCAGGCTTATTGTCCGCAAGGTTATTTCTGGGTAATCGTCTGTCCAGCATTCGACGCAAGGTACAGTAAGATTAAGTGGGCTTATGCTGACGACCTAAGCCTTCTGTCTGAGATAATGACTGGTGGCGGTAACGCTCTTGTTCTTGACGACTGGTCACATTCTAATACTGTATATGCAATCAAGGGTATTGCTAGTGATGTAACTAAACCCATTGTTGTCTGGTTCGACACAGACATAAACGCAAGACAGATTACTGAATAAGGAACAGTAAATTATGGCTGAGCTAGTAAAGACTATTGAAAATGTAGATGAACTCTTCGCACAGATTGAAGTAAACGGACAAACCTTCGTTTCGGAGCGTTATGTTCCGCACACTGAATATGTACCAAGAAGAGAGAACAACACAGACCTTCATTCTACAGCTCCTGTTCCTCAGCAAGCTCCTTCTGCTCCTGTTCAGGGAGAAGACGTTTACGCTGTGGAGCTTAATAATGTTCTGCACGACTTCGATGATAGAGAGCTTGCTGTTGAACTTCAGGAAGAAGCTACAGCGAGAAGCAATGCAGATACAGCTCTCCGAAATGACCTCAACGCTGAAATCTCAGCTAGAGAAAACGCTGATACAGCTTTAGGAAATGCTATCAGTGCGGAAGCTACAGCACGTCAAAATGCTGATATAGCTTTAGGAAACGATATTGGTGCAGAAGCTACAGCTCGTCAGAACACAGACACAGCTTTGAGTGGAGACATTACAACCAATGCTAATGCCATATCAGCAATAAACGCCAAGATTCCAAATCAGGCTTCAGCTCAGAATCAGCTCGCAGACAAGAACTTCGTTAATTCTTCCATTGCTACAAACACAGCTGACTATATAAGTAATAACGGTCAGCCATTTAACTCAGTAGCTGAGCTTGAAGCTTATTCAGGAACAGTAACAAACAACGACTATGCTTTTGTTACAGGCGTAGACGCTTCAGGAAACACTTACTATGACAGATACAAAGCTACCGTAACTGGTGGTACAGTTACTTGGGCTCTTGAATACAGACTTAATAACTCAAGCTTTACTGCTGAACAGTGGGCTACAATCAACTCAGGACTTACACAGTCTTCTGTAGATTCAGACATTGAAGACGCAATCAAAGCTCTCGATGTAGCCTCTGTTGGAGGAAACGGAAAATACATCAAGAGTATAAGTCAGGTTGACGGTAAGATTGTTGCTGTAGAGGATAATCTTACTGCGACTGGTGGACTTGCCTTCACAGGAACAAGAGCACAGTATGAACAAGCAAAGCTTATTCCTGTAGGTCAGGTTGGACATATTCCGAGTGGAGCTCTTGTCAATATAACAGATGAAAACAGAACTTATGAAACAAGTGGAACAGGAAGCGGACAGACACTCTCTCTTATTGCAAGAGTAATGAAGGCAGGCGACGGAATTACAATTACAAGTGATGACGCAATTAAAGCTGATACTGTAACCTTTACAGGAACAAGAGCACAATGGGAAGCATTATCAACTGCACAGAAAGCGAAGTTCAACATTGTAAATATTACAGATGAAGAACTTACAGATGATGTAATAACCGACACAGTTGAAGTTGGTAATATGAAAGCGGTTACAAGTAATGCAGTTGGGGAATTATTTAAATTTAGAAGTTATACAAGAATATCAGCAGGTGAGCAGTTAGCACCAAAAGATTATAATGAGTTTGAAATTGAAAATGCAGATTTACCAATAGCGATACAAGGCTATAAAGTAGTAGCACATTACGTAGAACAAGTTATAAAGGATGCGTTTTTAATGCAATTACATAAAAGTGTTGGGGGAAAGTGGCGACTTACTGTGTTTAATTGTGCGTCAGTTACACAAACAATTCCAGATATTATAATAAATGTTTTATTTATGAAAGAATAAAATACTTGTAATTTCATAAGATTAAAAGGAGATAAAGAAATATGGCAGTATACGAATATGATTCACAGAATCAAGAATTAAAGAGAATTGCAGGCGGTACATTATATGCTTCAATTCCTATTGGTTCTTATATCCCTTTCGGTGGTACTGCAATTCCGACAGGTTGGTTATTGTGTAACGGACAGGCAGTTTCAAGAACTGATTATGCAGATTTATTTGCAGTTATCGGCACTGCTTATGGAAGTGGTGACGGAAGCACAACTTTCAATATTCCCGATTTAAGGGAAGCTGTTCCAAAGGGTGCAGGGCTTACATCAAAGAGTAACAATCACTTAGACGCAGACGGATTAGCAGTTGGTGAGTTTATTGATGATAGAATACAGAATATTAAATTAGACCCGACAACAAATGCGAGAATGTCTGTTTGGCGAGACGGTTCACCAGTACTTGCAAACTCTCCGTTCACATACAATGACACAAGTTATTCGAGTGCAACACCTGCAAGTGTTGGTGTGTTTTCAGATTTAGGTTTTGACGCTTCAAAAAATGTAAGAGCAGGAGCAACAACCGAAGTAAAAGCTGTAGGAAGTAATTACATCATCAAGGCAAAGCAGATTGGAGTTCCTGCGGATTTTGCAAGTGCTATTGAAGATGTAGTAGATGACTCTATAATTAACATAACTGGGACATTCACAGTAAATCTGTCTCCAAATGGATATGATAACATTACAGTGAACTTTCCTGCCAGTTTACCGAACAGTAACTATGTTTTATCATTTCAAGCTGTTTCAACAGGTAGTATACTATTTACAGTTATGCACAGATATAATACTGGAGCTGTTGTAAACGTAAGAAATTTAAATGACGCTACATTAGCAGTTGATTGTAATTGGTTTTTAATCTGTAAGAAATAATTATTTACAGATTAAAAGACTTTAATTTTGATAAACTTGATAAATAGCTCTAAGTGAGTTATAATATAACAAAGGAGGAAAAGAAATGAAAAACAAACTTTTCTTGATTTTGAGTATTGCCTTTATCGTTCTCGGTTCGGCTCTCTCGTACTTTGCAAAAATCCCTGAGCTCGCTCTCACAGGATTCGCTGTAACAATGCTCGGAGCTGGTATGCTCGTGGCAAACATCTGGAAAGAACGTAAGCCTGAAGCAAAGAGCTGGCTTGTAGTTCTTTCTCTTGCTCTTGTAGGTATCGGAGCTTTCATAGCAGGACTTACAGGCGTACTTTCGGAAGAGCAGGTAAAATCCCTTATCGGATACACACTTGCCTTTATCCTGCTCATTGCAGGTCTGATTACACAGTTTATTGCAAATAAGACAGCTAAACAGATTAAGTGATGAAAGTTGCAAACTAAACTTGCAAATTAAAGCCCCTTGCATTATACTATAGTGCGAGGGGCTTTCTTTATGTTAAAGAACATCAAACAAAACGACTCAAGACTTCTCATCGTTATACAGAAGTACGGTTGCTACTTCCTGTGTCTGGCTCACACCTCTCCTGTAATTTACAACGGAGAAGAAGGCATTAAAATCTTAAATGGTATATGGGCTAAAGCTACAGAGCTCGGAATAATTTCAGGCGACATCAATCACGACGGAGACTATGATGATACAGGCGAAGCAGAAATACAGAACGCCTCTGCTTTAGCTAAGCTTCTTGGTCTTAATGTACGTTATGACGGAACACACCACTCGGCAGATGAAACTATTCCGTCTGGCGTAAAAGTCATTATAGGTCAGTACTGGTGGAAGGGTGGACACTTCGTACTAATCAATAAATCTAAAAAGGTTACTTTTGATTCCTTCGGGAAATCTAATACCGTGAAAAACGGACATCTTAAAACAATGAGGTATTTCTATGCAGACTAAACTCTACAATTCGTACAGAATTACACACAAAAGCGGAAGCATTGAGGAAATCAATGCTGAGAATCTTATTGAAGCTTTGAAGAACTCGGCTATTGACGAGTCATTCGACCCTGTTCTTCAGACCTTTATGTACGCAGAAGGTATCAAGACACTGGTAGCTGACGCTCCAGCCGAAGTACCTTTCACTGCTGTCGTAAACGAAGGAGCTGGTGGCTCAATCGCTACTCCTGCTTCTGGTCTGGTACACGTAGGAGACCAGCTCTCACTCAAGGCTGTTCCTGCTCGTAACTATGTATTCGTAAACTGGAAGATGAACGGAAAGGTAATTTCAGATGTAGCTGAGTTTATGTTTGTCTTCCCTGAACTCGGAGGAGAAGCTTCTGCTGTATTTACAGCAACATTCGCTAAAGCTCCAGTAAACTGGACTACAGCAGTAAGCCCAGCTGAAGCTACATCTGACGGAGCTGACACATTCCCTAATGCTGGAACTACTCCTGCTGACGGAACAGTATCAGCTATCGCTATCAACAGTGAGCGTTACGCATTTGACCACTGGGAAAGAAACGGTGTTAACGTTGGAGCTAACAAAGAACTTTCTGCTCCTGCTGATGAACCAGCAGAAGGAGAGACCTCTGTTATCTATACAGCTGTATTTACTGAGGTATAAAAATGGGCGGAGAGAACAGGGATAATATCAATCTTACCGAAATACTCTTTCAGATAAGCAGTGATGTAGCTTCCATAAAGAGTGATATGCAGAACTTTAAGGATAACTACAAAAACGAAAAAGACAACCTGCTTGCTAAGATTGACGACGTGCGTAGCGACTGTGAAAAAACTTTGAGAGAACAGGATAAGTATATCCGAGATTTACAGGATACTGTAAATGCTCTCAAGGCTGAGCAAGACAAGAGGGACGCTAAGAAATGGCGTTCTGTAGTTGCTTTCATTCTGGTAGGGCTCGGAGGAATGGTATTAAGCCTTGTTCCAAGCTTTATCATATTTATGATAAAATTAAAACTGGGAGGACAGTAATGGCAGACGAGAAAAAGAAAAACTGGTTCACTTCTCTGTTTACAGACAGGGAGTGGGACTTTGATATTACTAAGGTCTTAGGCTTTGGTATCGTTGTAGCTGGTCTTGTTGGATTCTTCTTAGGAAAGAATGATTTTCAGTGGGTCGTAGCTTTCGGCTCAGGCTTAATTGCCACTGGTAAGTTTTCCAAGGAAGGCTAAATGTGGATAAAATCAAAAAAGCTCTTGCTGTTATCGGGGCTGTTCTTACTGTCACTGGCTGTATGTTCTTTCTCGTATTCTTACGCAGACGTGACTCTGACAGATACGGAAGCACAGGAGCTGATGAGCGAGATACAAGAATCACAGAAGGACTTGACGGAGCTGAAGAATCAATTAAACGAAGCCGAGACACAGCTGAGCGATGTGAAGAGCGATTACGAAGAGCAGAAGAAATATTACGAGGAGCGATTGACAGAGGAGAAAAAGAAAAGCACTGAAGCGAAAATATTTGCTTACAGTGCTTCTGCTTCCACTCTGATACTTACAGTTGTCCTATTTTTTGTTCTTCTTTGATGAACGGAAAGAATCTACGGAAATCATAATAAAGATTACCAAGCCTGCTGGAGCACCAGCAAGCGTATAAACAAGCCACATCTTGTCTGTAATAACAGCAGGAAGTGGCTTTATTACGCTCCACACAGCTAAGACTAAGCTGAGAACAGCTCCGCTGAAAAACAAGCTGATTGCATAACTCTGCAACAACATAAATACTACCAGAGCCAGATAGAAAATCCCTTTAGACAATTTGTTTAGTACTAACATATTAAGCCTCCTCAAATACAAGTTCGAGAGAAGCTTTGTCCTTCATTGGATTCTTTGTATCAATGCAGGCAAGACCAGCAATGTCCTGCATATTGTACTTGTTGCAGGCTCTTGAGTTGTAGAACTTGTTGCGAAGCTTCTTATATGGAAGCTTCTTCTGTTTCTCAATATCACCAAGCTTCTTTGAGAGAAGCTGGAAGTGAATCCATTTACCTTCAAGCAATTCATCTTTACTTACCTTAATGGTAACTGTATCTGTATTAGTGATTGTCTTCATATTATTACTCCTTGTTATATAATACTGCACTTAGTATTATTTGTCAATCTCCTTTCTTTTATTCAGTTCAATTACAGCAGTAAGTGACAGAGGTGCGATAAGGTTGATGAAGATTGCTGACAAGGTACTCATAATAAACTCAAGGATACCTCCCTCAAGTCCTATCATACGACCAAGGAAAGCAAAGAGGCTTTCCTTCCTCTGTAGCTTCTCCTCCATAATCTCAGGTGTCTCTTTCAGAAGCTCCTGCTGTTCTGTAAGGTTTTCCTGAAGCTCCTTCTGTAAAGCTTCGAGCTCAAGACGAACAGCTGTCGTTGCGTACTCACGCTCCTGTCTGTATTCAATATCTTTCCTCTTGAACTCAATAGCTTCACGTAAATCCTTTTCTTTAGTACGAAGCAACTCAAGCCCAAGCTTATTTGAATCCACAGCTTTATTTTCCTGAGCTATCTGTGTCTCGTTGAAGTTGAATCTGTCATAGAACACAGATACAGTAGTAGCCATTGAGAAGACTGTAACCATAGCCCAGAGAAGCATAAAGATAAATGCCATAAAGTTACGCTTCATATTGTGGAACATTACTGATACTTCAAATGCCGAGCTGTTATAGGCTGTAACAGCGGTACTCAGAAGCCACGCTGAAATCATATCCACATAGTCAAAGAGATACATTGCTGTATGCAGAGTAGACTCATACATAGAGCAGATAGAAGCAAAGGCTAAGATAATGACAATGAGAAAGGCACTTCTATTATCCCGTCTTCTGGTATCTCTTTCCACGCTCTCGGCTCTGCTATCGTGCACGAGGTCACTCTTCGGTTCATAAACTTCCTGAGCCACTTCATCTGCCTTCTTCTGTTCTGCCACACTAACAGCTTGCGGAGTAATCGACAGAACGGATTCTTCGTGTACTCGCTCATTATCCTGCTCCTCCACATTGCTTTTAGCAGGCTCAGTCCTCCTGCTCTGTATATCCACCAGAGCTTTAGCATAGCCTCTCTTCTTGCGAAGAAGTCCCGTATTCTTTGCGTAAACGTAGTCATAAAGCATATCCTCCTTTGCTCTTCGTTCGTACTCAGCATTTAAGTCAATACCGTTCTTAAACTCTTCAAGAGTGAAGAGTACTCCGTTAGAACAGAGAAACTTCTTCTTGTCCTTCAGATAGATATAAGGCTGTCCTAAATTCTTTGAAATCTTTTCTTCCAGCATATTATTCCTCACACAGCTTTTCTAAAGCTTCCTTAAACTTCTTCGTATTCTTTGTCTTACTAGAACAGACTAATACTTCCCAGTCTTTCGTGGATATCCTGTCTTTCTCGTCCTTGCAAGTCAGCTCGTCAGCCCACTGTTTGCATAGAGCGTCGGGAGCTATGATAAGTACAGGCTTATCCTTAGCTTCGGCTATACGACAGGCTGTAAGTGTCTTTCCCTTTCCTGTTGGGAACAGAAGACCAAAGTAGGGTCTATCCTTGTATTTCTCATATGAATATTTTTGATGAGCCCATAGTTTCTTAGCCATTTATGATTTCCTCCGTAATCTCTTCTGCAAGAATATTTCCGTCTTTATCCTTTGCTATACGTCTGCGAGCTCTTCTTTCCTGCTTAGGCATAACAGCACTTCCACAGTTAGTTGGAACAAGTCTTTTTGCTTCATTCTCTCTTCTACATTCTTCCAGAGTATCCATAAGCTCCTGATGTCGTCTCTCTGCGTCTCTCTGTTGTCTGTAGCTTGTATCTTCATATGAAGACAAACAGCAACCGATTACAAATATGATGATTCCTAAAGCAATAACCATAACAACCTCCTTTATTACACTCAGTATAATATACTTAGTGTAATTTGTCAATATCTTTTTCAGGAAAACCGTTCTTTGCTATATCTAAATCTGTCTTCAGAAGACGTAGCTCTTTTTCTAAATCTTCAATCCTCTTGTCCTGAACAATCAGCTTTACTTTCATTTCAATAATATCATCATCGTAGCGAGTAGATGAATGAATCCAGAAAAGAAGTACAAGCATTACCAGCAAAATAAAAATCACAGCAAACCAACCAAATTTCATTTTAATCCTCCAATAAGAACAGGGAAGAATCAGTGATTCCTGTATCAAGTAATTCCCTTCCCTGCTTGAGAGCGTCAGTTACCCTCTGCTCTACTGTACCTTCCATTGACACGTCTACAATGAACTTGTCTTCCTTGTATTCGCCTCGTGCTATACGGTCTTCGCTCTGCTGTCTTTTCTCTACAGAAGCGTCGTTACACAGATAGATTGCATAGTTAGCCTGTCTAAGCTTATCAAGTCCATAGCCTGCTGAAGCCTGATTAGCAAAGAGAAATTGTATTTTCTTTGCAAAGAAGTCTTCATAGTCCTGCTCCCTCTGCTCTCTCTTAACCTTACCGTCGTAGATACCACAAGTATAACCTCTATCCCGAAGTCTTGTACAGGCGTCGTGCAAGAGCTTGGAACGAGAGCACCATATAACGCATTGCTCTTCTCCGAGCTGGTCAATCATCTCCTCAAGCCAGTCAAGCTTAGGATTTTCCTTCAGAGGAATAAGCTCTACTTTCGGCTTACCGTTTTCGTCAAGTTCTTCTGTCTCCACAGGCTCATAACCATTACAGATGTCTTGGAAACGGATATAAAGCTTCAAGCCATTGTCTACAGTGATGTGGTCAGTACAGTGCTGATTCTGAAGCTGTAGGTAAAGGTCTCTCTGCTCTTTGGTAAGAGCGAGTTTATAAGTTTTGTAAGTCTTAGGAGGAGCGTCTGATATATCTTCTTTTCTTGGGTGAACACAGACATCTCCGATTCTGTCCCACAACTCATCTATATTCTTCCAAGGGGTATACTCTTTATGATTCATAATATGAACACAGTCCTCTCTGCTGATTCCATAGAATGAATGTATAGAATCCATAGCTCCGCACAAGAGATTCGGATTTCCGTTACAGCGAGCAAGACGTTTGTAGATTGCGTCATAGTCCTTCGGAGAGATTGTGATTCTAGCTCCACGAACAGAAGGAAGAGCCCGTCTGATTACATAGTGCTCGGCGAAAGCGTATATTCCTTCAGGGAAGAATCCGTCTTTAAGGTAATCCATTTGGTCAAAAGCATTTACAGGAGATTTGGTCATAAATGTTCCTGTAAGGATACAGCGATGTCCTATCTTATTGAGCTTCTTAACCGCCTGTGTACGCTTACTCTTCTTGCTTTCCTTGCAAGGCTCATTTGTCTTTATCTTCGATGATTCATCAAGTATCTGAAATACGTTACCGTGATGAGCAAGAACATATTTCTTGACTTCCTCAGGAACTTCCCCTCTCTGAAAACTTTCAAGACTTACTATCAGTGCTTTCATATCAGCCTCCTCTTCGTGTATATAAAATCATTTCTGCAATCAGACCAAGAAGCTTTACTGTCTTGGACTCATTCGTGCAACAAGTAATGTTTCTGCAATCTTTCATAATGTCTTCAAGTTCCTCCTGCCAAGCCCTGTCGTTTTCAGGCTGAATTAGGTATCTGTTTTGCACATCTTCTGCATACTTCTGGTACTTACCGAAGCTCTCTCCCTGCTGAAACCCATAACGCACAGCGTCAGATAAAAGCTTCTTAGAATCTTCTTCCAGTTCTGCACAACCTCTAGTATATATGAAGTTGTTTACCACATCATCAACTCTGCTCATACCCCAGCTCTCCTCTCTACCGCACAAAGATTTATCCTTGCATTGATTGTATAGTACGGAGAGTCCTTGTCAAATATATTGTGAGCGTGAAACAAATGAACTCTCTTACTTACACAGTTATAGGCGATTACACAAATTTCCATTTCAGGATTCATCTTGTAGAAAGCAGGCTGTGTAGGCTGGAACTTGATGTTACCTCTCCTGTCAGAGAACTTGAACTCATAGAAATGAGCTCTGATTGCACCGTCTATAAGAAGCTCCATAACGTCAGGGAAGCCAGCCACTGTTTCTTCTGTCTCAATACAGAAAATCTTCTGCACGAGGTTCTGATACTTCCTCTTGAGCTCGGTGGTACAATAGAGCTTCTTGAAGTCCTGCTCATCTTTACAAGTCAAATAAGTGTCTGTTACTTTATTGATTGCATACATAATTTACTCCTTTCATTATTATATTACACCTAGTATAATATAATGTCAAGAAAAATCGCTCAATTTTTGAGCGATTTTACAATTATTTTTTCAGCTTGCAGGGGTGTTTTTCACAGTACTCGATTGATTCTTCAATGTCAGTAAAAGCTTTCTCCCATTCTGCAAGGCTCTCTGGAGAGCAGGGAATACCGTGGTTAGTCTTTCGTTCCATAAGCTCTCCTTGCGTTCTTCAGCATTGCTTCATTTACTGCCCTTTCAATATCAATCTCTTCCTCAGCTGAAGCTGTCAGAGCACAGATGATAGTATCAGCAAGTTCTTCTGCAAGATGATTCTGGTCTGTCTTCTCTCCCGTCTTGTTGTAGACAGTATTGGCTTCTACAGCTTCAGTGACCTCTCCTGCACAGTGCTTGAGACAGCTGAATACATCTGTCTTGTATCCTCTCCTTTCTGTCAGAGTGTGAGCCTGCTCTGCAAGGTCATTTATGTTCAACATCTGTTACTCCTTAGTCCTTAAACTTTGCAATGTCTTCAGCTGTAACTCCCATACTGATAAGCAGGAGAGTACAGTAACCGATTATGTCACATACATCGTTAACACGAGGCTTCTCTTCCGTGTTCGACATAACTCTTCCAATCTTGTCGTCAAGCCTAATCAGGATAGAGTTTGCACTGTCTCCCTTATAGAAAATCTTCTTAGGATTGATTGCACTGTCTCCGTACTTCTGATTCTTATACAGAAGAAGGTCTTTCATAGCTCCCATAATCTCGTGAATCTTCTGCTGTGTCGGTGGCAAATCTCCCCAAGGTGACTGACTCATCTGGTCTGCAAGAGCTGTCGCACTCACAAAATCCATTGTCACGTCATTCACTGAAGCAGGAGGTACTGCTTCCTTCTTTGGTACTCTTATTGGTGGGACATCGAATACAAGTTTAGTGCGTACACAACTCCCTTTACAAGACCCTTTATTTTTAGCCATTTTTCTTTTCCTCCTCTGCTTTGTTATCACTCAGCAGTACAACTTCAAGTTTCAAGCTGATAGCTGTGTTTTCGTCTTTCCAAAAACAGATTCCTACATCGTTCTCTGCTTTCAGAACCATATCGTGCTCTTTGAGTATCTCGTTGAGCTCCTTGATTTTCTTTCCAACTTCCTCTACAGGAATACCGATTTTCTTACAGCTAGACGGGTTAATCATACAATACTCCATATTCTATATAATTTAAGTGCTCTCTCAGAGAGAGCTCCTTTATTGCTTGAACAGCTCTTGAGCTCAGGACAAGCTCCATACCACCAGCAGGCAGGGTGACAGCAGAACCCTACAGCTCTCAGGAAAGGTTCTTCAGAGTTTAAGAGAGTTTCTACAAGCTCAAACATAACCTTTCGTGTTCTTTCCTCTGTTCTGTTACACATACGCTGTTTAGCCATTTCAATAAAGCTTTCAGCTGTATGGTCTTGTATGAACATCTTAGGGTCATACGGGTCATTGCTTCTCTCTGTTCCTGTCCAGTCAGGACGAGAGCTCTGCACGTAAGGCTGAGGGTGTCCCTTCGTTGCTCTTATTAACTGCATTACAACACTCTTAGGTTCGATGTCGACCAAGCGGAAATGCACACTTCTGATTGTGGAATGGCTAGCTACAATCTGCTTTATCCACCAAGCAACTTCGTCTTTTGGTCTTGCTTCTACAGTCTCCTTCAAAATATCCAAGCCTTTAGTTGCCATACAAGGTTCTTTGTAATCAAACCAAGGGTCTTTGTTTAAGATTCTGAATCTCATTTATTCAACCTCCTTTACAGTTACCTTTATCCAGCCTTTTACAGCTTTATCATAAACCCACTCATTACATCTCAATGACTTGTCAATTTTATAATGGGACAAGCCGAGGCTCTTCAGTATTTCGTGTTTAGTACTAAACACTCTTTGCGTATGGTCAGGAAGAGTCACAGTATACTCAAGCCTCCTTTTCTTTGTCATTGTCTAGCTCCTTTAAGAATTGCTCTGCTTCTACAAGAATGTCTGATATTTCCGAAAGTCTTTTTACTGCGTTTTCTCCGCTATAAAAAATCTTTTCAATCTTTTTAATGATTTCTTTTGCTTTGATGAGTTGTTCATCTTTTTCTGTTTCTCCTAACTGATAATACCCTGTTTCACACTTGATACAGTTTTTGCACTGTTCACAAGGTTCATCTTCATCACCACCATAACCTAGACAAAGTTCTCCGTTTTTCTGTGCTTTCTCACAATCAATAGATAAACCTACTCTACCTTTCTCATAACCGTCATTAAAGCCTGTAAAGTAATTAATTTCGGTTTCCCTATCCCTTCGGTCTCGATAACATTTGTTTCGTAATTCTACTAGGCAATTATATTCTTTATCTGTCATTGTCATACTCCTTGATTTTTGGTAAATCAATAAATTTCCAAGCATAAACACTATCAATGGTTTCCATTAAGCCTGTTCTATCATTGAATCTTTCAAACTTTCCATT